>Ga0247727_10010805_pt1 | contig 16087 bp, 15 predicted proteins | sample WisWelCaveWW1625_FD_202498 | JGI IMG/M metagenome (GOLD analysis project Ga0247727, IMG submission 202498) | Biofilm microbial communities from Wishing Well Cave, Virginia, United States - WW16-25 | ecosystem: Environmental > Aquatic > Deep subsurface > Groundwater > Cave microbial mat | place... | reverse complement strand
ATCAGCATGCCAGCCGCGCACGTTGGTTTGGGCGAACGCTGCGGAACTCATTAGCAAGAGCCACAGTCCAAAGAATAATGTTGAACGTTTCATAAATCCTCCGCAGTGAAGTTGATCAATTTTTTTTGAGTTCTAAAAAAAGCCGGCCTTGCATTAGAATCGGTGTGATTAATATGCAAGCCCGGCTTTTTACGGGTTACGCTTTACGGCTAATTCTTCGGCTTGTCACGCGTCGTCTTCTTGGCCTTCACCGTCGTCTTCGTGCCGTGCTCCGTCTTCGTTGTTTTCTTCACGCCTTTGACCGTCGTTTCTTTGCCGGTTTTAGGATTGTGCACTTCGACTTTGCCGGCTTTGATCGTGGTCGTTCTATCGCCGCCGCGCGAGACGCGCGTCTGCTTTTTCACCAACGTCGAGGAGTGGGCGTGATAATTGACCTTCGTCACACGCGTGACGCGCGTGGTGTGCGTGACATGAAATGTCGTGCGCGTCGTGAATCTCACCGTGCGCGTGCGATAGACATTGACATGCACCGCGCGCCACGGATGCCACCAATTCGGATAGAAGCCAAAGTAGAAGGCCGAGCGAAACGGATGATAAACCGGCCGGAACATCCAGCCAAATATCGGCCACGGGTGAAAGTGGACTTCGACCGGCGCGATGTAATAATCCGGGCCGTAGATCACGTCATTGCCGCGAATCTGCATGTTGTAATCTTCGTCGCCGTTTTTCTCCACTTCGATGGTGGCGACATCCTGAAATTCGTTTTCGCCGAGCGGCACTTGCAAAACGATCACGCGCGCATCGTCGGAAGCTTCTTCCATCACGCGGATGAAATCAACGTCGCCATTGTCGTCGAGATCGAGATTGTTCACGCCGACCTCCGGATCGTTGAGCGTTTTTTCAAACGCTTCCAAATCCTTCGCGTCTTTAAAAAGCTCGGCCACTGCTTGCAAGTCCAGACCATCGGCGGCTTCCGATGTGGGCGCCACGACGGTGACATCTTGCGAAAAGACGGAGCTGCTCAGCAGACTGATAGCACAGAAGAGCGCTGCGAGAATGCTTGCTTTGGGTTTCATCGGTTCTCCTTTTTTGTTGGTGTAAAGTCGGACTTGGGCAACAGGGTTTTGTTAAATTTGTAGGCTCGTCTTGCCCAAGTCCGACTTTACGAATTTACGCTTCACGTTTCATTGAGGTGGATACTTTTCAAGAATCTTTCCCACCGTGTCGTCGATTTTTTCTTTGGCGACAGAATCACTCGCTTCACCTTTCGCCCAGCCGCGCCAAACGAGTTCCTTCTCTTTGGCGTCAACCAAATCCACAACGAGCGTGCCTTGCTGATATTTTTGCACAGTGGTGTACGTGCCGACGCGACGCCCGTAGCGACCATAGCGATAGCCGTAGGTATCGACGTCGATTTTGTCTTTGACATTCGTGTGATACGCCACGAGCAAATCCGGCCGACCTGCAGCTTGCTTCTGCATACCTTTGGCTACCAACTCCTGCTCAATGGCCGCTTCCACGCGCTTGTTGTGCAGCGGATTGCCGTCCCGCGAACGGGACATGAAATCAAACGTTTTATATTGCGCAAAATTCGCGTTCGCGTCAAAATCGGATTTGACCGCGACTGACGAACAACTGATGAGTACGCCGCACAGCAGCAGACTCAGGGTGAAACGCAACGCTTTCATGATTTTGTTCTCCTCAAATCGTTTGTTAAAAGTTTTGTTGATCGTTCGTTTGAATCACATCTGTCATTATCTTTTACAACGGATGTGCCACCATGATCAGAAAGCACAATCGTCGTTAAATATAAGAATTTTTTGCATAAACGCAAAGTGAACAAATACGACCATCTTGCGTGTTTGTACGATTCAGTTCAAAACGGCTGGCCGAAGCGCGGCAGAATTTGCTCTGAAATGATAAGGAGAATTGAGTTCCCCCTGTCCTATTTCTCCTGAAGTTGGACAACAGCGCTGTCGGCTGTATTCCCGGAAAAAAATCAAAAAACTTTTATGGAATTTGATATGAACACGCATCAATTAGACAGAAAGCAGAAGCAAAGACGAGCAAACAAAATAACAAAAATATTCACCCACAATTCTCAAGGAGATTTGCCATGTTTAAACAAAATTCATTCAGCGGTCGCAAGGCCCAAGTGCTGGTGGCGGGAGCAGTCGTGACGGTCATCGGCTTCAGCAGCATCGTGTTCGGCCAATCTGATCTCGCCGGCGTGAAACCGGCGAAGAAATATCGCACCGAACAAATCAGCGACAAAGACGTTGTTCTTGCCGCGAGCGAAACGAGTGATAACAAAGCGCTGGCGAATCGCGAGTTTGAAGGCCCAAAAGGTTTGGCGATGAACAGCCGCCAACTTGAGAAGCCGAAAGGTTTGGCGATGAACAGCCGCCAACTTGAGAAGCCGAAAGGTTTGGCAATGAACTAATCGGAAGATTCGGCAGCAGCGGATGAGAAATAAGTAGCATCAAAACGATTTCGTGATTAAATTAAGGAGAGGCCGTGGTTCAGCCATGGCTTCTCCTTTTAGTTTTATGTGGGATTGATAAATTATGCGGAGCGGAGACATGTCCAACGGAACAATCTCTCGTTTATTGCTCTTCTTGATGCTTGCAATGTCCTCGGTTTGGGGTGGTGATATTTATGTCTTGAAAACGAAAAATTTGCGGTTGATTTATTACCACCAAAGCCATGCTTATATCGTTCCGCATTTGGCCCGCTGTTTTGAAAACTCTCTCGGAGTCCATCGCCGGCTTTTTAACTACACGCCGACGGAAGCTTCCACAATTTTATTAAATGATTTCCTTGATTTTGGTCACGGCGGCGCCTCGAGCCTGCCGTGGAACTTCATGAATATCGGGATCGAGCCTTTCGATTACGCTTACGAAGTCTCGCCGGCGAATGAAAGAATGAATTCGCTTATGCATCACGAGCTGGCGCATATCGTTGCCACCGATCAAGCCTCGCGTGCCGACCGTTTTTTCCGCGCGCTTTTTTCCGGCAAGGTCGTGCCCACCGCTGAACATCCCGCTTCATTGCTTTACAGCTATCTCACCAACCCGCGCTGGTATTCGCCGCGTTGGTATCACGAGGGCATCGCCGTTTTTCTCGAAACCTGGATGTCCGGCGGCATCGGCGGCGCGCTGAACGGCTATGATGAAATGGTTTTTCGCGCCATGGTGCGTGACAGCAGTCATTTATATGACGTCGTGGGCTTGGAATCCGAAGGCACGACGATTGACTTTCAGGTCGGCCAAAATTCCTATCTCTATGGCACGCGCTTCGTCAGTTATTTGGCCGATCATTACGGCCCCGAAAAAATTTTAGGCTGGTTCAACCGCGACGACGGCAGCAAAAGATATTTTGCCAATGCCTTTAAAAACGTTTATGGGATTTCCCTTGACCACGCCTGGTCGCAATGGATCGCGTGGGAATGCCGATGGCAGCGCGCCAATCTCGACTCGCTGCGCTTGTTTACCATAACGCCTTATCGCCCCCTTTCGCGCCGGGCGTTAGGCTCGGTCTCGCGCGCTTATTATGATTCGTCCGCAAAAAAACTTTATCTCGCCATTCACGCCGCCGGCCGGTTTGCTCAGATCGCCGCCCTTGATCTTAAAACCGGCGCGGTTGAAAAAATAGGCGACGTGCCCACGCCGTCGCTCTATTATGTTTGCTCGCTCGCCCATGATCCGGCGGGCGGCAGCTTGTTTTTCACCACCGACAATATCCAGGAATGGCGCAACTTGAACGTGATCGATCTCAAATCCGGCAAGTCAAAAACGCTGATCAAAGATTGCCGGATCGGCGACCTGGTTTTTGATCAAACCGGCAAATCGTTGTGGGGCGTGCGGCATCATCAAGGCCTGTCGAGCTTGGTCAACATTCCGCCGCCGTATCAAGGCTGGCAAACGATCCTGACATTGCCTTATGGCAAAGATCTGTTCGATCTCGATATCTCGCCGGACGGCCGATTCTTGACGGCATCGTTGCTCGAGATCAGCGGCAGGCAAAGCCTCGTGATGATGAATGTGCAAAATCTTTTCGACGGCGACAGCGCTTCCGAAACGCTTTTTGAATTTGAAAATAACGCGCCGGCGAATTTTGTTTTTTCTCCGGATGGAAAGCATCTTTACGGCACCTCATATTACACCGGCGTCTCCAACGTTTTTCGCTACGACATGGCGGGCAAAAAAATGGCGGCCGTCACCAACGCGGAAACCGGTTTTTTCCGGCCCGTGCCGATGGCGCCGGATTCGATGATTGTTTTCAGTTATACCGGCAAGGGTTTTCTTCCCGTCGTGATTCCAGCCGCGGCGCGCGAGCAGCTCGGCGCGATTCGTTTTCTCGGCCAGGAAATCGTCGACAAATATCCGGTCGTCAAAAGCTGGACGGCGCCCTCGCCCGCGAGCATTCAGCTTGATTCGCTCACCCTCGGCGCGGAAAAATATAATCGCTGGCGGCAACTGCGGCTGGGCTCCGCGTATCCGATTGTCGAGGGGTACAAGGATTTTGCGGCGGCGGGATTGCGCCTCAATTTTTTCGATCCGCTGATTTTGCACGGCGTGGAATTAACCGCCTCTTACACGCCGAATCGGATTTTGCCGGAAAAAGAGCGCCTGCACGCCGCGCTGAAATATCATCATCGGCTCTGGGAGATGAGCGCGACTTACAACGGCGCGGATTTTTATGATTTGTTCGGCCCCACCAAAACCAGCCGGAAAGGATATTCGCTGACGCTGCAATACCGCAATGATTTGATTCACCAACCCTTGCAAAAGCTGGATTATTCATTTCGTGTTGCCGGCTACGGCGGACTGGATCGTTTGCCGGATTTCCAAAACATCGCCGCCTCGTTCGATAGATTGCTGGCGTTCGGCGGCAGCTTGAATTATAGCTTTCTACGCCGCACCATCGGCTCGGTTGAAAACGAGCAAGGCGTGAGGTGGCAACTCATTTCTCACAACAATTATCTCAATGCCAGATTGTTTCCACGCGTGTTCACGAATTTCGATTGCGGTTTTTTGTTGCCCATCGATCATTCTTCGCTCTGGCTGCGCAGCTCGCTCGGCTATTCGTTCGGCGGCAGAAATGAGCCGTTCGCGAATTTTTATTTCGGCGGTTTCGGCAACAATTGGATCGATTATCAGGAAGCCCAACGCTACCGCGAGTATTACAGCTTCCCCGGCGTGGAGCTCAACGCGATTGGCGGGACGAATTACGGCAAGCTGATGTTGGAGTGGACGCTGCCGCCGCTGCGTTTTCGCCGCGTCGGATTTACGAGCTTGTATGCGCGCTGGATGCGATTGGCATTATTCTCTTCGGGAATCGCGGCCAATTTCGACAGCCCATCACAGCAGAGAAAATTGTTGAATGCCGGCGGCCAGCTTGATTTTCAGCTCGTTTTGTTCTCCGTGATGAAATCGACTTTTTCATTGGGCTACGCTGCCGCGGTTGAAAAAGATCGGCGACTCAACAAGGAATTTATGGTTTCGCTGAAGATTTTGGAGTGACTCGTTCCGGCGTTATTGTTTGACCACGCGAAAACGCACTTCTTCGCTGCTGAACCCCGTAAACACGCCGAGTCCGTTTTTGATATTTGTCTCCGGTTCATTGAGATTGCGCGAGTCTTGCAAACCAAAAGCATACAAATTAGCATATTCCTGATTGACTTTGTAAACCTTCACACGATGCTCGCCGAGATAAGTCAAATCCAAGCTTCGAATGCTGTAGTTGCTTTCGCGGATCGGGCGTGATCGGAAAGACCGGGACTGGCCTCTTGAACCGCCAGGAAATGGTGGTTGATTGATGGGCGTCGGCGTTGCTTCTAAATTTTCCACTACGACAAAATAAAACGTATCTTCCCTTTCCCAATTGAGGCTAATCGACGACGTGTCAAATGGCGTGCTCGCGTTGATCAAAAATTCATTTTCCGGCAGCAACAGCGAGCCGGAGTCGCAGCCGAGTAAAGCCGCCGATGCTGCGGCCATGCTCAATAAAAAAAGTTTTGCATTCATTTTTTGTTTAGCTATGGAATACAACTCAATTGGCTTCGGGCTTTCGACCTCGGGTTTCATACTATTTAATCAATAACATTTCTTTCGTTGCGACAAAGCTTCCGGCGCGGAGTTGGTACAAATAAAAACCGCTGCTGAGTCGGCTGGCATCGAACGCCGCTTCGTGCGTTCCCGCCGATTGCTCTTCCTCCACCAGCATTGCCACTTCACGGCCATACACATCATAAACGGCCAACTTCACATCGCTGTCGATGGGCAAGTGATAAGAAATCGTCGTCGCGGGGTTGAAGGGATTGGGATAATTTTGTCGCAGCGAAAACTGCTCGGGGCCGACATTGGAATCTTTAATTCCCGTTGTCGGCGCATTGATTCCGATGGTTAAAGTCCCATCATAGCCGCCGGTTGTCGCATTGGGGGTGACGGCCATCACCTGGTTTGCCGGATTGGCGCTGCCAAAAATATTATCCGTCGCATTCGTTAATGAATTCTGTCCCTTCGCCACATACAAGGGCGTTTGGTAAACCGCGGTATTGACAGTATCCGGAAAAGCGAATTGCGACGTCACATACGTCGTGGAAGTCAAACGCACTTTGAAATGAACGTGGGTGACGCGGCCTTGATACCATCCGGGGTAAATGGAGATGAACGGGCACTGCCCGTTCGCATCCGTCAGTTGAATGCCGCGCAAAAATGTCTGGCCCACCGTGCTGACGCCGCCCGGTTGCCCGGCATATCCCGAATAAACGCCGTCTTTATCGCAATGCCAAATATCCACCAAAACATTTGGAATCGGAACGCAGTCGAAATTGATCACCGAGAATTTCATGTTGAGCAGCAAACCCGTTTTGACGACGCCGGTCGTCGTGTCTGGCCGAATGTCTTGCCGCATTAGATTGGGGTTGAAATAGTAAGGCCCTTCAGTTTCCTGCGGCGTTAAGAAACACGATGAAGCCAATTGCTGAATTTCAGTTTTTTCTTCAGCACTTAGCGCTCGGTTTAGCGGGAGCAAAGAACCCAATCCCGCCGCTCCTAAACGTTTTAACAGATTCCTTCTGTTCATGATCATTTCTCCTCAGTCAATGAATTGATTGCCAATTTTGTTATTTCAAATTCGCCTGCAACGACACTGTCGGCACAAATCCCAACGTCGTCACTTCGCGCACGACTACCGGATTGGTATTCAAAAGATATTCGCGATACCACACGTTTTTGTGATCATAAAGATTGAAAGCTGAAATGCCTAAATTCCAGTCGAGCCAATCGTTGCCGAATTTGCGAGAGAGGCTCGCGTCCATGCGATGATAAGTCGGCAGGCGGTTGGCGTTTTTCTCGCCGACGTGAATGTAGCTGCGCGTGCTGCCGTCCAACAATTTGATGGTGTATTGATTTTCCGGCGCGGTGTACGGCGCTCCGGAGCCAAACACCCACGTCGCGGCGAGATTCCATTTGCCGAAGCCATAATTGCCGACGAGCTTGAATTCGTGGCGGCGATCCTGATTCGCCGGATACGGCGCGCCGTTATTGAAGGCGGGAATTTGATAGTGCACTTTCGACAGCGTGTAACTTGCCCAGCCATTGAGTTTGCCAAATTTTTTCTGCGCGAGAAACTCAATGCCTTTCGCAACGCCGGTTCCAAGGAAAAAAAGATCCTCAGGCTTGTCTTCGGGCGAGCGGCGAAAGCGCTGCGAAAATTCGGCGACGCCGTCAAGATTTTTATGGTACGCTTCGACATCGAAGAGATAATCATGGTTTTCGTAAGTCACGCCGAGAATTTTATGCTCGGCAAAACTCGGCTTTAGCCGCTCGTCGGCCAGCAGCCAGAAATCGCGATTGCCTTCCAGCACATTTTCATTCGTAATGCGATTGGCAAATTGATGATATTCTCCCCACGCGACTTTGAGCGACAGCCCGTTGCGCAGATTCAAGCGCGCCGCAACACGCGGCTCATAATAAGTTTTCTGTGTCGGCTGGTAATAAGTCGAGCGCATGCCGAACGTCAATTGCAGCGGACGAAACACTTGCCACTGGTCTTGCAAATAAAAGGCGGATTGCTCGGCTTCATCAGTGCGCCCGAGAATATTGACGGTGTCATTCGCGGTAAAATTGAGGTTCACATTCGTGCGCGAGAGCCACGCGCCCAATTCGAGACGATGCGCTTTATGCAACTGCCACTCATTGTCGAGACGCAACGTCACATCACTAACCTCATTTTTTTCCGCCGAGCTGAACGCGCGGAAATTCGCGTTGCGATTATCTCCGCCGGCGCTTAAGCCGCGGCTGCTTTCGCTGGAATAATTCGAGTACGCCGCCAGCAGGCTCGAGTAAATTCGATCACTCCACACGCGCGACCAGTTGCCGCTCGCGCCGGTGTTGCCCCATTTGGTTAAATTATCCGTTCCAACCCGCTGCGGCGTTTGTCCGGCATCCGGCGGGCCGCCGCGGCGAAAAGTCAAATTGCCCAAATCTTGTGATTGATCCATATTGTCGCGGCCATTGTAAAAACTCAGCGCCAAACGATCGCGACCCGAGAGCGAATACGTCAGCTTGCTGTTCAAATCATAATAATAAAAATCCGGCGTCGCGGTGACGTTTTGAAAACTTCCCGTTGGGCCGCCAAGCCCGGTTGTGTTAGCCGTCGTTGCGCTGCCATCGGATTTGTTTTGGCCGGTAATCGAATTATAGATTTTATTGTAGAGATCGCTTTTAATAAAATCAGTGTAAGAGCGCCGCATCGAAAGCAACCAGGCGCCGCGACCCGCGATGGGCGCTTGCACGATCGCGCTGCCGCTCAACAAATTCAAACTGCCGCCGGCCTGAAAATGATCGAAGCTGCCGGATTTGCCGGTCAGCTCCACGATGCTCGAAGTTCTGCCGCCGAATTTCGCCGGAAAGCCGCCTTTGAACACGCGCACGTCTTTGACGGCCTCGGTGTTGAACGCGCTGATGAAGCCGAAGAAATGATCGACGTGATAAATCGTCATGCCGTCGAACAGAACGAGATTTTGATCCGGTGTGCCGCCGCGAACGTAAAGTCCGGAGGAGCCGTCATTCACGCCGCTGATGCCGGGCAGAAGTTGCAACGACCGAAAGATATCGACTTCGCCGACCGAGGGCAAAGTTGAAATTTGTTGCGGCGAGAGACGAACTTGCGACGGCGTTTCGACCACTTGCATCGTCTGCGAATTTTTCTCGGCCGTCACGGTGACGGCCTCGCCGCGCAAAACCTGCGATTTCATACGCACAGTCACCGCCTCTTTTCCATCGGTGAGCAGCACCGGCAATTCAATCGTTTCGTAGCCGAGGTAACTCACGCGCAACGCGCACAAACCCGCCGGCACATTCACAAGCACGAAATAGCCGTTGACATTCGACAGCGTTCCTTGCGACGTTCCTTTGATAAGCACGTTCGCATACGGCAATGTTTCGCCGGTGCCGATGGCTTTGACATATCCTTTTAAATTGGCGCGGCGCTTGACGATGACGATTTGGCCCTTTATCACCTCGAACGTGAGCAGCGTCGGTTTCAGTATTTCTTCCAAGGCTTGGCGCGGCGAAACGTTGTTGCAAGCGCAACTAACTTTGAAATCCTTGACCAGCGCGTCGTTGTAAACAATCTCCAAATGCGTTTGCGCGATCAGCTTTTGCAACGCCTCGCGCAACGGCATGTCTTTCACGTCAAAACTCACGCGGATGGAATCCAGGCGGGCTTTCTCGGCGCCGTCCGTATCGGCCAGACTTGTTGAAACTAAAGTATAAAGAAGAAAAAATAATGCTGACCAATTTTTGTGCATTGATCGCCTTTCATTCAGGACCTTTTGTATCTCATCAATCATCCTTCGGTTTGACGCGTTTGATGATCACGATTTGATCGTCTTCCAGCACGCGATAATCCAGCGCCGCCGGCGCGAGCAAACCGTCTAATGCCGTTCGCGCGGTCACATTCTTGCCCGAATAATTTGCTTGAATATCCTTCACCAACGCATCGCTGTAAACAATTTGCAAGTTGGTTTGCGAAACAACTTGCTGCAACGCTTCGCGCAAGGACATGGGTTTCGCTTCGAGCGATACGCGAAGATCATCGAGATCATTTTGGAGTGTGGCGCCGGCATCGGGGACCGAAGCGTTGGCGGCAAGATTGACGCGCAGCCAAATTTTGAAAGCATTCATCATTCGCTCGCGCTCAGGCGGCATTTCACCGGGACGGCCGCCGCCTCGAGGCCTACCCCCGCCAGGCGGAAAGCCTCCGCCCGGCGGACCACTACCACCGGGTCTGCCGCCGAATCCGCCGCCCTCCCGTCGCATGCGTTCACGCATTTGACTTCGATCAAATTCACCCATCTCAAAACCAACGCCCAACGTTTGGGCCACATTGACCGCAATAGCATAAGGACGTCCCGGCGCGCTGTGCAGAGGAATTTTCAACTCACACACGAGTCCGGCGGGCGAGTCAAACGAAGCGGCCTGAATGCCGAACGAGCTGCCGGCGGTGAAGCGGTTGCGATCATCTTTCTCCGGCCCAATCACTTCGACTTCGCGCAGCATCGCGGTGAATTGTTTCGGCATTGTAGAACTGTCCTGCGTAAGCTGCATCGGGTCGGGTCTCATTTCGCCGGCGAAATTCATCATGCCAATCGGAAAGCGGACGCCGAACACTTTTTTGTTTTTGCCCGCCGGATCGAACCAAATCGTGAAACCGAACATCAGCGCTTGTCGTTGGATGGCGCGATCGAACTTGAAGCAGAGAAACAAATCGCTCGAATCATTTTTGAGGCCGAAGCCGAGTCTCTCTTTTTCCAAATAGGCGATGGCCTCCGACCATTCACTGTCGTCGCCATCAACTTTGATCTCGCTGGCGCGCCATTGGCTGGCGACTTCCCTCTGCTCATCCGCAAGTGTTATCTTCCATAATAAGACCAGCGCGAAGAAGAAAAAAAATTTTCTTTTCATTATGCCACCGTGATAATCAGTTGGTTGTTGGCGAATTGGGTTTGATAGCTTCGCAGTGGACTGGAAGCCGGGCCTTGGATAACGCGTCCATCCGTGCCAAAGCGGGAACCGTGACAGGGGCAGGAATAAACTTGATTATTATATCCGGTGATGGTGCAGCTCTGATGAGTGCAGATCGCCGTCACCGCAGCAAACGTATCTTGCGCCATGCGGGCGACGAGCAAGGCGCTGTTGGAATATTGCACCAACGCGGCGCCGCCGACCGTGGCAAGCGGCGAACTCGCGTCAATCGCCAGCGTAATCGTTCCATTAACGAGGGAAGCATTGATCCTATTGATATTTCCGCCGCTGGAATCAACCGGGTTTTTGCCGCAGCTTTCCAAGAGGGTGCTCAATGCGCCGCCTAACACAGCCAGTGAGGCGGCTTGGCAGGCTTGCAGGCAAAACTCGCGCCGGGTTTGCAAATTGGTGTTTTCCATAACAAAAAATCTCCTATCCTTTTCAATAGTAATACGCAAATTTCGCCAAATACCCTATCTTGTTTTCGTGTGCCCTTGAAAGTCAAATCGTTGCAGATGAAGTAAAAAATTGGCTGGCGAACTCGACGGTTATAAATAAAAACATGGGTTGCCGCGCTTTCTGCTTGCGAAGCAACCCACGTGATTTATGTTAAAGTTCTGAGTGATAAAGCGCCGATCATTGCAGGATGATCGACGCCGGCTCAGAATTCTTCTTCGAATTCAGACAATTCTGGCGGCAGACCCATGCCTCTGCCGTGTCCGAACCCGCCGCGCCGCATCATGCCGGGGCCGTCGTCGTCGAAATGATGGTGGCTGCCGCGGAAATGCTCGCGCATCAACGGACCGAACGCTTTCATTTTCTTGCGCTGCTCCGGAGTCAAGATTTTTTGAAAGGTCAACGCGGATTCGGTGCGATTGCGCAAAAGCGTCTCGTTCAATTTGCTCAATTCGGTGATTTTCGCGTTGATCTTATTTTGATCCGGCGCGTCCGCCGACATCAGTTCATGCAATTCGATTCCGGCGACTTTCTTCTTGGCCTCGACGTCGATATTCTTTTTGCGCGTCTCCAGAAAATTATGACGGATTTGTTCCTTCTGCTGATCCGTGAGGCCAAGCTGTTCGAACGGGGGTTGTTTGCGCATCCGTTCACCGGCGGCGGGCGGCGTCATGCCGGCAGGAGGTTGCGCGGATGCCGTGCCAGCCGCGAGTACGAGGGCCGCGCTGCCGACAATTAAAGAAAAAGAAAAGCGTTTCATAATCGATCTCCTTATCATTGGGTTTGGTTGTTGACAAACTCGGAGCGGTCTGCATTTCAGCGCCAACTCTGTTGTTTGCTTTTCATTGCATCAGACGCTGCGTTTTAAAAAAAGTTTGAAAAATTTTTCAAGTTCTTGTTGCAGAGAAATTGAAAATGCGCTAAATTGATTTCCCATGAGAAATTTCTCTGCCGACACGCCCGATGCCGAATTAGCCGAAGCCCTCAAAACTTCCGATCACCCGGCTTTCAAAGTGCTTTACTATCGCTATTTCGAAGCGTTGTTCCGTTTCTTATGGCGGCAAACCGGCGATGCAGAGCTATCCAAAGATCTCATTCAGGAAATTTTTGGCCGCGTTTGGAAAAACCGCGAGCGTCTCGATCCCGGCCAATCCCTCAAGTCGTATCTTTATCGCATCGGCCATAATCTCGTCATTGATCATCGCCGACAAAACGCGCGCAAGCCGGATTATCTCGAAGACGATCCCGCTCACGAACCGGCTTATTCGGCGGAAGAAAATTTCGAGCTCAACGAAAAAATTCAAACCGCTATCAATAATTTGCCCGAACCGGTTCGCCTGGTATTTACGATGAATCGATTCGACGGCATCAAATATGCGGAAATCGCTGCCGCGCTGAATATTTCTGTGAAAACAGTTGAAGCGCGGATGAGCAAGGCTCTGGCGATTCTGCGCCAGAAATTGGCGCCGTTTTTAGTGGGCTTGCTATTTTTGTCGTCTATTTAAAATTTTAAATTGAAAATTTGCAATTTTAAATTTACAATGCATTGCGTTGTGGTTGAAAAAAGACGAAGCGCTCGATAGGGTTTTGGCGGAATGCTTCGTATTAGATAACAGCGAGCGCAATCAAGCCGAACAACTCGAGCATGAATCCTAGGTTATGACGAGACGCGGTTTGTTGTGCGCTGCTGAATCAAATACATCACGTTCTGCAAAAACCAACTACTCAGGAGATGTTTTCAATGAACAAGCGTATTTTGGCATCTTCGATTGCCCTGCTCGCCGGCGCGGGAATGTTTCTCGCCGGCTGCGAGTCGTTGAACGGGCCGGGCTCCGCTGTTGACGAATCGCTGACTGTCGAGGCGAGCTTTGACGTCTCGACCGTGAACGGCGAAACGAGCATTCTCAAAACCGCCGGCGCCGACGTTGATAGCGCCAACGCTTTCTTTATCTTGCGTTGGAGCGAAGGACATCCACATTTTCGGAGCAGCGGTACGGTGAGAGGACACGCTGCGGCCGTTGCGTTTGAAACCATCACCACGCCGCGTGATTTTAACGCCGTGGGATTGGACATGGGAACCGTGTCGGTTCTGATCGAACAGAATAAATTTGATCTTGCCAAGCTGATGCGTGGCGCTTCTGATGTGCGCTATGGCATGTTCGGTGGCCTCAAAGGTGGTCGCGGCCCGCATGGCGGCACGGGCGGCCCACGCGTTGGAAATGGCGGCCCGCGCGGTGGTCACGGTGGGCCAAAGCGCGATGGCCTCGCCATGATCAATATCCCGTTTATCGCTGGCGGCATTTATCAATTCGACGTCACGGGTTCGGATAAAGTCGCGGCGATGAAATTGGATATCCAAGCGCCTTCGCGGTTGGCGCAAATCATCGGGCTCGCGGATAACGATACGATTGACGCAACACAAGATCTCACGATCGCCTGGGAAAGCGATGCGACCGCCAATAATACGGTGTTGGTGCTCGCGCCCGCTTTTAAACGGGGACGTTTCGGCAACTCCGGCCAGTTTGTGGAACCGATCTTTCTGCGTCTCGAAGCGGCGGCCGGCAGCTATACGATTTCCGCGCCGACGTTGCAAGATCTCGTGAGCAAATCCAGTGCGAAAGCGCTCGGTTTGCATCTCTCGCAAGGCCGGCATCTTGAAATCACCGACGCTAAAATCGGCAAGATTATCGTCAGCGCCGGAACCGACGATAGAGTCATCTTGACCGTCAAGTAATCCCAGCAAAGAAAGCGATCAAACAAATTATTGACCGGTCATTCCAAGTGACCGGTCAATGTTTTTCAAAAACAAAATACCGGCAAGAAAATCAATATGACCTCCGGCTACTAATTGCAAGTTGATATCATGAATCACGTGGAACAGCACGAATTGCTCATGCGCTATTTCTCCGGCGAGGCGACCACGGAAGAGCGCGTCGAGATCGAAGCGTGGCGACGCGCTTCTGCGAAAAATCAAAGCGCGTTTGCCGAGTTTGAAAAAATTTGGCAAAGTGCAACGGAGAAGCCGCTGCAAGTTCCCAATGTTGATCAAGCTTGGGTGCAATTGTCGGCGCAGCTCGGTCTCCCGCAGGAAACGCCGCCGGCAAAAATTTTGGAAATGAGAAAACCGCCGCAACTTTGGTCGCACAAATTCTCTTGGAGTGATCGGTATGTTTGGGCGGCGGCTGCGATTCTGCTGCTGGGCGTCGCAACGATTCTCTATCAGTTTGTGCAAAGCACCAACGAGTTCGAAACCATTACCACGGCTCATGCACTACAAGATAGCATCAAATTGCCCGATGGCTCTTTGGTGAAATTGAACAGCGGCAGTGAAATCAGGTTCGCAAAACATTTCGCGGATTCGGCGCGGTATGTCACCCTCACCGGCGAGGCTTATTTTGAAGTGACGCACGACAACCGGCCATTCTATGTGAACACCGGCAATGCGCAAATCAAAGTCTTGGGAACGAAATTCGGCATTTGGGCGCGGCATGAACAAACGCGCGTCACCGTGCGCGAAGGACGGGTGTCGCTTCGTGCATTGGAATTGCCGCCGGCAACCGCCGTCGAATTAACGGCGAACCAAATGAGCCGTTGTTTGAAACAAAGCCCTCCCGAAGCGCCGCGGCTGGTTGATGCAAATCACCGGCTCGGATGGCTGGAGGGAAAAATCATTTTTGATCAAACCTCACTCACCGAAGTCGTTGCCGAATTGCAGCGCGTTTACAATGTGCCGATTGAGTTGTCCAATCCCGCCCTCGGCCAAAACACTATCACCGGCTCGTTTCATAACAAGCCGATTGAATCCGTGCTCGCTTCGATTTGCTTGACGTTGAATTTGCAATACACCAAACAAACAGATAATTTTACGATTTCAGAATGATGTCGAAACACGAATGCTCCGAAAAACTTATTTGAACAACAACATGGATTTGCTCTGTGAATAAGTCGATGTCATCAGACGATGGATGTAAACCCCGCTGGATAGTCCGGCGCCATCGAATCGAACCGCATGCTCGCCGGCAACCGCCCGGTTTCAACAACGTCGCGACTTCTCTGCCCATCGTATCAAAAACTTTCAGGACGACGTGATCGCCCTGCGGAAGAGAGAAGCGAATCGTCGTGGAAGGATTAAATGGATTCGGCGTCGCGCTCAAAGAGTAATGTGAAACGATTTTTGCTTCGGACGCTGCATCTACCGCCGCCGTGCCCTGCATGTAGAGATGCGCCACTGAATTGTACTTGGTTTTCCACTCGTCGATCAGTTGATTGAAGGTAACGACCTTGATCTCACCGCGGTTTTGCATTTCTAAAAGCGGTTTGATCGTCGTGGCTTCGTAGTTCATTATCTATTGTGAATTCGAGGAAGCCTGGCCGATGACAATCATCGACTAAAGTCGCGCTTTCTTTTCCCGGCGCGTCAAACACTTTCAACGTCACATGCTCGCGTTGCGGCAGCGAGAAGCGAATCGCGGTAGATGGATTAAAGGGATTACAGCGTTTTCTGCTTGAAAGAGTAGGTAATTTGTTTATATTATCTACCATGAAAACCTACTCATTTGATTTGCGCCAAAGGCTTGTCGATGCTGTTGATGACG
>Ga0247727_10010804_pt1 | contig 16088 bp, 11 predicted proteins | sample WisWelCaveWW1625_FD_202498 | JGI IMG/M metagenome (GOLD analysis project Ga0247727, IMG submission 202498) | Biofilm microbial communities from Wishing Well Cave, Virginia, United States - WW16-25 | ecosystem: Environmental > Aquatic > Deep subsurface > Groundwater > Cave microbial mat | place... | reverse complement strand
GGATTTTTCGATGCCACGATTCTGTACCGGGTAACAACTCATTCGGTTGAGAATCAAAGTGACTGAACATTGCGGAACTTCGCCACACCCAGCCATCTACAAGGTTCCAGTCCCAGATCACGTCGTTGGTTGCGCGCGACACAAGTCGAAAACGCTGAACACTATCCTGAAGTTCTTTTTCTAAATCATTGAGTTTTTCCACTGCTTCTTCAGACTCTCGCCTGGCCTGATTCTCCTTCTCAAGCAACTTCAGATTCTGCCGAAGCACGAGAAATTGACGGTACAGTACAAGGGCGGTCAGTCCAATGGTGCCGTACAGCACTCCGCGCAATGGAACAGTCAAATCATCTGATGCGACAAGGGCCTGGATGGAAACAGCGAGACAGAGGGTACTGGCAATATACGGCAGAGCAAGGCGAAGAAATCGCCTGGCTGATCCTCTGATCCAGAGTGGGTCGGGATCCTCAAGAAACCGGATTTGATAGTAGAGTGCCGCCAGATACAGAGTGCGTCCGACGATAATGATTGAGTCGTATATCCTCGCCGACAGTGAACCGGAGATCAGCGGCGTAGTGATAACAATTGCATCGAGAACAATTCCAAGTCCGCCGGTTAAGGCAATGCATACCAGAGAGAGAGATGGAATTCCCCGGACATTTCTCTGAATGATGATAATGGCTGAAGCCATGAAGAAAAGATCGAAAACCGGATAAACAAGATTCAGCAGTTGTTCATAATTCCCGGTAATTGCAAGGTGCAAAATGGGTTCAAACAGGAAATACCATAAGATTACAGTACAGGCGAACATGACGATACAAAAGTCCAGCAGGAGAATCGATTTTTCCTCTTTTGTTGCTGCGGGTTCGAACGGCAGAAGAAAGAGTCCTGGAATGCTGAACATATAGAAAACAAGAAAGAAAATATCAGCGATTGAGATTGCCGGGTGTCCGAGAAACATGTACATGGGTTCAGCAACTATGAGAGCAGCGCCTCCTATGGTGAGACATACCCATGCACGCCGCAAGGCCGTTTCGAGCGTGTAAAGTTGAATCATGAGAATAGCCAGGTAAACACGCAGGATCAGGGGTAAGGCCGTTACAATCGCTGAAACGTAAGTCTGGTTATTGCCTGCTGGACTAAAAAGAAACAACCAGAGGCAATAGACCACTCCGCAGAAAATACTGAATTTTGTGGCATTGGCCGCTGCTTTTCGAAGTCCGCTCTTTCCGATCACTGTTAACCCCGGCGCAAGGATGGCGCAGTCCTTTCTCGATTCGTTCCGATTGTACCTTACTCCGGGAGATTCAATAAAGCTTTGAGGAGGCAAACCCATATCCTAATGGAGCGCAGGCTTCCAGCCTGGCTTCCAGCCTGCATTAGGGGCCGCGGACTTCCAGTCCGCAGGCATGCGAGTGGCGGGCAGGCGTCCCTGCGTGCAATTTTTGGTCGAGAAGTCATGTTGCAGAAGTCCAACAGATTTCCTCGTATCCGCGGATTCTATTCCCTGGCGCCGCACTCTAAAAGAGTGTTGATGGCCTCATTAATGCAGGCCTCTTGAGCGAATCGTAAAGCCGTGTATCCATTCGAGTTTTTCATATTCACGTCGGCTCCGGATTCCACCAGGCGACGCACCAGTGCAGGATTGTTACGCGCCGCCCACATCAGAGGCGTGAGCCCTGTCCGCGTACGAACATTCGTGTTGGCCCCCGCTTCGATCAGGGATGCAATCGTTTCACCGTTGTTGCGATCGAGCGCAAAAGCCAGTGCCGTGTAGCCGTCTTCTGCAGTCGCGTTCACGTCCGCTCCCGCTTTTAACAGCATCTCAACAACGATGGGGCTGTTTCTGGATGCCCACATCAGGGGTGTGATTCCCGCTTTCGATCTGGTGTTTACGTCGGCGCCCGCTTCGATCAACATTGTTGCAATGTGTGGATTGTTCTTTTCCAGAGCATACATCAAAGCGGTTCGTTCCGATTTGTCTTTGGTGTTTAAGTTGGCCGTTTCCTTCAACAGCAGTTCAATTACTTTCGTATGACCGGACATCGCCGCCCGCATCAAAACCGTGCATCCCATCGCATCATCCAACTCAGTTTTAGCCTTTGCCCGGAGTAGAGTCTCTACTGCAGCAGAGTTTCCGGCAGAACCTGTGATCATTATCGCGGTATTCCCCGCATTATTTTTTGTGTTTACATCGGCTCCGGCATCGATCAGGATTTTCATGACCGGCGCGTTGTTTTCTTTCATAGATGCCCGTATTACTGCTGTATTGCCGCTGTTGTCCAGTGAGTTCGCGTCGGCGTTGTGTTCAATCAAAGCGCTTACAACGCTCGCATGGCCGGCAATCGCAGCAAGCATTAACCCTGTGGTTCCGCTATCATCTTTTGAATCTACATCAAATCCTTCCTTCAACATGGCGATTACGCGTTCAACTTGTCCGTTACCGGCGGCTTCCATCCACGCCTGCTGCAACAAATGAACGAACGCGTTCTTGTCCTGTGCGCGCATGTAGGCTTCTTCGGCTCCAATCACTTTCTTTTGCACAAAATCCATCAATGCCGAATCAATGGTTTGCATGCCCTCGGTCTTCCCACCCTGGATGATCGATGTAATCTGCTGCGTTTTTCCTTCGCGAATTACATTGGCCAGAGCTGCGCTGGTGAAGAGAATTTCCAGGACCGCCACCCGGCCCCTTCCGTCTTTGGTCGGTACAAGTTGCTGGGCCACGATGCCTTTCAGCGAATCGGCAAGCATGATACGAATTTGTTCCTGTTGATCAGGAGGAAACACATCGACGATGCGATCGATGGTTTTTGCGGCGCTGTTGGTGTGCAGCGTTCCGAACACGAGTTGTCCGGTTTCGGCCAGAGTGATCGCCAGAGCCATCGTTTCATAATCACGCATCTCTCCAACGAGTACAACATCCACGTCTTCGCGCAGTGCCGCCCGCATTGCATTTGCAAAACTCCGCGTATCGGCTCCTATTTCCCTCTGCCGTATCAACGATTTCTTATTGGAATGCACAAATTCAACCGGATCCTCAATCGTCAAAATGTGCTTACCGTACCTGGAATTGATCAAATCAATAATTGCTGCCAGCGTTGTCGATTTGCCGCTTCCCGTTGGTCCGGTTACAAGAACAAGACCTTTCTGCAAATGAGCCAGTTTTTCAACGGCAGCAGGCACTTTCAGTTCCGTCAGAGATTTGATTCTCGTTGGAATGATTCGAAATACGGCGCCAGGACCTCTCTTCTGAAGAAAATAATTGCAGCGAAATCGCGCAACGTCAGGAATCATGTAGGCAAAATCAAGATCATGAGTTACAAGAAACTTATCTTTACTTGTTTTGTCAAGAATCTCAAACAGTAGAGTTTCCATTCGCTCTACAGTCAGCACCACTTCTTCCTTCATCTCAACCAGTTCGCCGTGAATTCTGAGTTTTGGAAGTGACCCGCAAACCAGATGAAGATCCGAAGCGCCGGCTTCCGTTATTTTTTTGAGATAGGCATCGATTTCAGCCATTTTTTACTCCTACGTTCGCGGCAAGAGGTTTTGAAGCTTCCTGTTTGTTTTTCGAATTGGTGATCATTCGTCTGTTTTCCATCCGCAGCATTGCTTCATCTTGAGAGATGATGCCATTCTGGAAGAGACTAAACAAAGACTGATCCATCAACGACATTCCTTCTTTGGAACCGATCTGCATCAGAGATGGGATCTGGAACGTTTTAGATTCGCGTATGAGATTTGCGACAGCAGGGGTGCCTACGAGGACTTCATAGGCAAGCGCGCGGCCTTTACCATCCGCTCTCGGGACGAGCTGCTGGGTGATGACGCCTCTCAGAGCTTCGGAAAGCTGAGAACGGATCTGATTTTGCTGATTTGCAGGGAAAATATCGATGATTCGATCCACCGTTTTAGCCGCAGTTCGTGTATGGAGTGTACCGAGCACAAGATGACCTGTTTCTGCGGCCGTTATTGCCATCGAAATGGTTTCCAGATCGCGCAATTCCCCAATCAAAATGACGTCAGGGTCCTCACGAAGAGAAGCTCGCAGTGCCGACGCAAAGGTTTCCGTGTGCATCTTCACTTCCCGCTGACTGATATTTGCCGTTTTGGGAACGTGAACAAATTCGATGGGATCTTCAATGGTAATGATGTGCAATCGCCTTCCACTGTTGATGTAATCGATCATTGCCGCAAGAGTTGTCGATTTGCCGTTACCCGCGGAGCCGGTAATCAGTATCAGTCCATTGTGATAATGGGTTAAGTCCTTTACAATTCGCGGAAGACCAAGGTCATCCATGGGCTTGATTTGAGATGGTATGACACGGAAAACAGCATCGACCCCGTTCCGTTGTTTCAGGACGTTTGCTCTGAAACTGCCTACGTTTGCAACCTCATGACAGAAATCCAGGTCCAATCTTTCTGTGAAGAAACGTTGCTGTTCCGGATTCAGGATTTCACCAATCAGACTTAACGATTCTTTTGCAGTCAGCGGTTTCCATTTCAACGGACGCAATTCTCCGTTTACCCGCATCATGGGTGGGCATCCGATAGAAATGTGCAAATCGGAAGCGCCCATGCTGACGGCGTATTGCAAGAAGTTGTTCAACCCGGGCATCGCTTATGCCTCCCGAACCTTGTACAGATAACGGGTATTCACCAGTGAGTAGACTCCGTCAATGCTCAATGGAATGAACTGCCGGCTACGGTTCAAGGTGTCAAGTACGCGGGATTGTTCAACCGGAGAATCAATGAGGAATTCTCCCTGTAATGTTCCTATCGTTTCAATCTCGAGTACCGCACTGGTCCGAATGAGGAATGGCGCCGAAGGTTCCTTCATCAGTTGAGAAAGGAAACCGACTATATCGACGCGAATCAACGAATTCTTTGCAACAAGCACCGGGCGTTTCGAATCCGAAGTCCTTAACGGAAAGTACAGGGAGTCCGAATTGAAATAGTTGAGAATGTGTTGCGACGTGGGATTAGCAATTAAATCCAGGAATACTTCCCCTGTCGTTTGTTCCCCGTTACGGGCGTGGCAAACAATCGATACGAGTGCTTTTGGGATACGGAGTTCCGGGTAGCTGTTCTCAGTGATCATTAACGTTCCTCCTTCCTTTTCATTGTTCTGCCGATTCAATGAGCAATACGCATGCCAATAGAAATTTCGTCCTGTTTTTCGTCGTTGAGGGTTAAAACGATCAATGTGAACCGGAGTCATCCAGGTGATCAAATCTTTAGCAACGCCTATGAATTCAGCAAAAAACAGGCGGATCTTCCGATCATTCCTCGAGGAACCGGGTTGGCAACAAGATTGCTATTCCTGTCTATGACTGAATAAGGAGGCCGCGTAAAAATGATGGTATCCGAAGCATTGACCTCTCCCCGGGCCCAGCAGCTAAACCCGGCAGAACGGACGCTGCAGGTGCTGGTTGCTGATCTGGACTCACACAACATCTTTCTCATCAGTAAGTGTCTCGCAGAGGTAAAGGAATGTGTCCTCAGCGCTTGCGCTGATCCCGGGAGCTTGCTGAAACGGGTCTCGGACCTCAATCCGGACTTGATCATACTGAGTGGTACATTCCTTGGTGAGAAGACAACTTCTGTCTTGAATCTCCTTCGACACCAGAATCATCTTTTGTATGTGATCGTAACGCTGCCGGCCGGTATGGAAGCCATGCGCGATACTCTGACGCTTGCCGGAGCGACGGAATGCGTATTCACGAATGCCGCAGGATTTCAGGACCTGTCGTCCGTTGTTAAGAGAGCATTGATCCGTATTTCTGAACAGGATTGTATGGCAAATCCATCTGGTGCTTTATCGGATGAACTGGTTCCGGACATTGTCTTTACGCTCGATATGGAAGGTTGTTTTGTTTACGTCAGTTCTTCGATTACAAATACCCTTGGTTTCATGAGAGAGGAAATATTGAATGTAGAGTTCCTCAGTCTCGTTACGGTTCCGGAGCAGCAGGTTCGGTTTCAGAATTACCTGGCGAATTCATCCGAGCAAATTGCATTCGAAAGTATCCTTACTCTGCAAACCAGCCTTGGAATTGAGGAAGACTATCAGGTTCGTATCACATTAATGGAAGGCGAAGTGATTTCTGGAATCGCGAAGAAAGTCGCACCTTTGATCACGCCTGCCGAATGGGAACAAGCCTTGAAACTGGATGACGACTCCACCGGAAGCGCGCACGCTCTCGATAACATCCTGGCCGCCGAAGAACCGGAGCCGGAGAAAATGCGTCCGATTCCTGAGGATCTGGGCCCTTATCAGGTTCTTGAGCTGTTGGGACAGGGCGCCATGGGTGAAGTGTACAAAGGTTTTGATGTTCAACTGGAGAGACCGGTTGCCATCAAAATCATAAACGGTTCGCTTCAGTGCGATCCGGAAACTCTTGAGCGTTTCCGTCGTGAGGCCCGAATACTTGCCAGCATCAGTCATCCCAACATTGCTCTTATTTACTATTTTGATGTTTGCGATGGATTGCCTTTCTTTTGCATGGAATTCATGCCCGAAGGCTCAATAGAAGATCTACTGAAGAAGAAAAAAACACTGGATCCGGATACGGCCATTTCTTTTATTCAACAGGTGGCCCAGGGTCTGAATAAAGCTCAGGAAAAAGGCGTAGTGCACCTCGACATAAAGCCTTCTAACCTGATGATTGCGGAAAAAAACCGGGTAAAGATTGTCGATTTCGGGTTGGCGGCCACGCGACGGGACCTGCAGGAAACTAAGGATAAGATTATAGGCACCCCGGCTTACGTAGCGCCGGAGCAACTAAACAACAGCGTGATCGATCACCGGAGCGACATCTATTCGCTTGGTATCACGTTCTTTGAAATGCTGTTCGGATTTGTGCCCTTTCTCGGGAAATCACTTCGAGAAATCTTCACAAACAAGCTGACTCAGAATTTGCCGGCGCTGGAACTACTGGATTGTTCCGTACCCGGGCCGTTGTATGAGTTGATCGGTAGAATGGTGGACCGGGATCCGGAAAAACGAATCAGAAAATATTCAGACATCGTCGAGCAGCTCGAACAGATTCGACGAGACTTGAGCTCTGCAGCGGTCAGCGTAGAGACCCCGTCCGAACCTGCAAGCACGGTCCACGGTAACCTGTATGATTCTTCTCTGGCCGAGGTCCTTGGTGAAGTCTGGAAGAATCAATATACAGGAAGATTGACATTGAAGTGGTTGGATTTAAGCAAGGTAATTCATTTTCAAGCGGGTACGATTACAGCCGTTCTTTCGAATCAGGAAGGAGAAAGGTTCATCGATTTACTGTTAGCGGAAAAACATTTGAAGCCCGAGACAGCATGGAAAATCCAGACAGCACGTTCCGATCTTTTCACCAAGTACTCCTTTGCCATGGAACAGGTACAGCCTGCAAATCGTGAGGATGTTCTGCTGGCATTTGAATCGATGGCGTCGAAGATTCTGGAGAGTCTTTTTTCCTGGGTGACAGGAGATTACTACTTTGAGTTCGGAGATTTTCCCGCACAGCCGGGCATCCAGATTCAACCTCAAGAATTCATCCTGCGCTGCGCCAGAAAGAATTTCGATTCCGGGGTCGTCCGCAGAAAGCTCAACCACGGTCGATTGAAGATCGGGCTGGTTCCGAATTACGCGACAATATTGCGGCAGGTGAAACTCAGCGCCTCGGAACGCTACCTGCTGACGAAAGCGGAAGCAGGACTCACCTTTGACGAACTCCACAAGATATCGAATCTGCCGGTAGAACTATGCTTCCGTCTTGTGTACATGCTTTATTGTCTCGGGCTGATTCAGATCGAAAAACTGACCATCTCCAGAGAAACGCAATTGCCACAAATCGAGGCATTGCGCGTCGAACCACAAACCAGTGTTGAAGCGCCACCGGCTAAACCGCAAAAGGATGAATCACCGCAAAAGCCGAAAGTACAAACCCCGGTTCTTGCCTCAGATGCGTTACGTCAACTGGCGCATGAAGCTGTCGAGGATTACAAGAAAGGAGACTACTACGCCACGGTCCGGAAATGTAAAACCTATCTTGAGCATAGAAAAGAATATCGAATTTACCACTTGATGGGTAAGGCGCTTGCCACGCATGAAGGATTCAAGCATGAGGCAATGAGCGCCTTCAAGGAGGCTCTCGAGCTAACCAGGGCAAAAATTCCCATTGAAAAGGATATCGCTGATCTTTATTTCAGGGCCACTGCATACTGTTCTGTGCTGTTCCACTACAAAAAAATTCTTGAAAAGTCACCGGAAGATCAGCATTGTATGGATAGGGTCAAAGAAATTAAGCTCCGGAAAATTTTCGGACGCTTTGCCGGTCTGTTTATCCCTAAAAAGGAAACGCCCCGAAAAAAATCGGCATAGTCGTTGGCTAGGTGTCACTCACCCAGAACTTCCTGGATCTTATTCAGCAGCGTTTTCGCGGATACCGGCTTTTGAAGGAAGGCTTGATCGGATTCTAGAATCCCATGATGATATACGGCGCCATCAGCATACCCGGACATATAAATGATCTTTGTTTCCGGACGAAATGCCCTGATCCGCTGAGCCAGTTCTTTGCCACCAAACTTTGGCATGACAACATCCGTCAGGAGTAAATCGATGGTGCCGGAGTGTTTTTGAGATATGTCCATCGCATCTTCCCCGTCACGCGCCTGCAGTACCTTGTATCCCCACAGGCCGATTAAAGAGGAGATAGCCTCTCGAACAGAATCGTTATCATCAACAATTAGAATCCATGCGGCATCCGTTATCGCTGACAGATATCAAAATGTGCCCGGAACAGCCGCCACTCATCACTCAACACTCAGCACTCATTGCTCTGGCACTTGCGACAAACTCCTTCGGAACTGACAAAGATTGAGCAAAGATTTCAAGTATGCTCGGCTGGTTCTTCTTATCGTTCAACGAATGCCTGGGATTTTGTCAGCACAATCGGATCGGCTCCGATCATTTCAGGGGGGAGGCAGCGAGGTATTTCCATGGACTGGTACCAGTCAGGCGTTCCGCCGCCGTCGAACAGAAAGCTACCGGTGACCATAGCGCCCATGATTTGAATTTGTTTCTTTATGTGGACCTGGTTCTGCGCATAGAATGCTCCGGCGAATTGATCGTGGGTACTGCCGGGATAACCCATTTCGATATTATGATCGGTGAGAAATCCGAGGCCGTTGTTGCACGGAAAAGAAAACCAGTTTCCGCTGCCGGCAGGATATTCGTACCGGTTCACTGATATGGGCCCCGCTTCGAGAACGACGTCTCCTGCGCTGCCGCCGGAATAGGAATCTTCTGTGAAAAGGGTTAGTTTGCCGGCATATCGAATATCGTCAGTACGGTCAACCGTAATTGTGTCGGCGCCCTGAACGACCCCTGACCCGATGATCCAGCCTTCACCGTTCAGGGCGCGGAGAGAGTTCGTCAACGCCGAGTCGTAAACAGTTGGACTGATGGAAGGCTCGAAACTGGTTCCGTCATTACTCGTCCCATCCGTCAGTGTGCGATTGAAGCATGAGTCATCCACGGTGCCTGGGAGTACGTCATCTCTGCAAAGACCCCTGGAAGCCAGCCACAGGGCATTGATGACCTTTCTCATGAGCTGGTGTGACGTTCCGGTCGATCCCGATGTTAAAGTGACTGCCGCAAAATCTCCGTTTGCTTCGTCACGATCGGCGCCATCAAGATCAACAACAAGCTGCAGGTTATCCATTGTGGTCTGGTTGGACGAAGGCGCATACACCATTCCGTGAATCTGGCGTCTAAAGTGCTTATTTACGGTTACCGTCCCTCCATCCAATTCCGGATCCACGGCGCGGTCAAACGGCTCCACTTCCTTGTAGACGATGAATATGTTCCTTGCCGTATCTGTCGCTGTGAGCATGAAGGTTTTTCCTGAGGCAGGAGTTGTAGAAGAATCTACTACAGTAGTAAGCGGTGTATCTGTCGGTCCCACGGCATCGAGCTGTGTCTGTTCCAAATAATCCTGTGGAAAACTTACTTTTTGTGAATTCACCTGAAAAATCGAGTCGGAAGCATTGAGAATCTTTCCGGATAAGTTCGTTGATGTATCAGTGCCGGAATCAAATATCATGTCGATTTCACCCGCGCTTTGTAAAGGCGCGGCGAGTTGTAATGCTTGAACTCCCGGCAAATCATAAACGACACCCACCGGATATTCATGAAGGCCTTTTAAATATGAGGAATAGTTGGGATAAAGGACTTTGTTTACCCGGTCACGAAACTGGGTTTCTGTTTGTGGGACGAGCAGCACATCCGATAGATCAGAAGGGATGTCGTATTCAGCGACTTCGTGCGCGCTGACGTGAGGATATGCGTTCGATGTGAACCCGTAAGTGCCTCCGCAGTCTTTGCAACCAAAGGCCCCTTCAAACGGGACTTCCGCCGTACCAAGATCCGGACTCCCGGAACTGTCCACAAGTCCGTTCCGGATTCGAATGAACGCGCCAAGTTCCGTTCTTGCGTCTTCATCAGGGTCGATAGTGTTGGACAGAATTGCCGGGATGTCGGCCGGACCGCTAATGCCGGGGTCACGATAACTGTTGGACCACGCGGCGTTGCCCGAAACGGTTATCGTTGTGGTAGTGCTCGGGACCGGACTGGTTGGACCCAGCAAATGGACATTCCCATGAATCCTGACATCTCCCATTCCACTGGAGTATGGCGTCGTACTGAAAACGATATTGTTCCAAACGGAAATGTCCGAGGCGACAATACACTGTTCCAGTAAATTCATTCCGCGGGACTGCATGTTCATAACTGATTTTGATATGTCAGTAAAGCCTGCTGCCTGTATACAGATCTGGTTTGGGTCCGCCGTCACGCCTCCCGGGACCTTTGGCAGAGGGCGTAAAAGCACCTGATATCCGGCTGCCGGAGTGAAAGTCGGAACCGTTGTACTGGCAAACAAAACGGGATAATTGAAATCCTCAATCGTGTCCGGCAAAAGATAGGGGACAAAAGACGGACCTGCTGTGGGATATCCCGGGATAGAGATCTCATTCTCATCCCATACGGTCGTACTGACGACGGATCCAGGAGTGCCCGGGGGAACAATCATAATATCGTTTTTCCAACCCTGGGGATCTTTTCTGTAATCGTAGATCAAATAGGCCTTTACGCGTTCCAATCCGGATTGTGCAGCAAAAGTTGCGCGGGCCGACTTTGCGTAGTTATTGCTCACCACGTGCTCAATCTGAGCGTTGACGATCAGGGAAAGCCCGATCGCAGATACAATGGCCACAAAAAACAGGGCCACCACGAGAACCCCGCCACGTTCGCTGAATCTAAATCCCGTACTGATCATAAATGTTCCTCGACAAAGATCACTGATTTCTAACATCGATATCTACGGATAACTGCATAGTGTGATATTTTCCAGTGGCGCGATCTACGGTTTTCGTTTGGCCGACCAGTGTAACGCGTACGATCCGTATCCGGTTTAAATTTTCGTTATCAATTCGTTGTGGATCTGATCCAGTCAGCCAGTCTAATTGCTCTGTTGAATCAACAAAGTACGAAAAACTGAGATTTAGAATGTTATCCGCAATGACTTCATCAAACGGCGACGGATAGTTTGCCGCGCCCGCAGGAACGGCAACCGGAGGAATTCCGTTACCTGCATCTCCGGTCTCCAGTGGATAAGGGTCCGTATCGCTGAATTCACGTTTAATAAGGCTGCAGGGAGAAGTGAGACACGGATCCGGGTCCAGCATGATTGTGACGTCCTCATCGTAATCGTTTAGAATTACATCCCCATTCTCGTTTTCATCGTCGGCGTTTCCCGCTTTAGCCGGCGAATCCGTGTCCGGGCCATCGGCAATATCAAACGTGCTTCCATTCGGTCCGGGTGTATTTGCGTCGGTCCATGCAGTGCTTCCATGAACATCGTGAGGCAAATCGCTCAAAACTCGGAGCTTGCTTATCTCAGCCCTGTAAAGCTTGGGAGCTCCTTTTAAAGACTTCTTGCCGCTTCCCGCCTGGCGAATGGTGCGCACGACTATCTCCATGGCGGATCGCACTTCGTGATCCAGGTTTGCAACCTGTTGCTGGCTGTTGAATATCTTTTGATTCTCCTCGAGTATTTTGTATACACCCAGCATCACTGCAACTCCGATCAAAAGGACAACAATCATCTCCAGCAACGAAAATCCCTTTTGATTCAACTTCATGCGTGCGATTCCTAAATAGCGAATTGATTCACGACCTGGACACTCATTGTGACTTCTCGTGGCGCACCGTCTTTGTTTTGAATGCGGTCGCTGACAACACGAACCGTAATCACTTTAAACTGCGCCCCTGCGACGGTGTGGTCACCGTTCGTGATCTGCCAGTACACGTCGTAGGTCGCTGCGCTCTTGTGGTGTTCCGTACTGTCGGGTACCAGCGATTCAGGGTGTACATTCAGCACACAATACGCTGGATCTTCCGAACCGGACGCCGGATTCAAGTCCCCGCCTGTCACAAGTTTTCTATACGACACCTGGTAAAGATTTTCGACATATTTTGTAGCAATGGTGGTGAGCTCAGTATCATCCTTTGTTCTAACGTTTATGCCCGCTCCCAGAGCAAGCACCTGGGCCAGAGCAAGGGCCCCGATCCCGAGGATCAATGTTCCGATCAGGGATTCAATTAACGTGAAGCCGTTTCCTATTCTTTCGTTCATAGCGTTATACCTGCTACTTTGTTTCAGTCCATGCGCCGTCCGCATGTCTGTAAAACCGGATAAGGCCGCTGTTTTCCACGCATACGGCCCTGGTCGTATTCGCCAGATCCTGGAGAACAAAACAACGATAGTTCGTGGCGGATTGCGACTGGTCCAACCTCCCGTCCGGCAGAAAACTAATCGTGATTGTTGCAGGCGCAGTACCGGGAAAAGATCCATTCGGCAATGTGCTGATTCCGGTGGTGTTGAAAGCGCCGTAAGGTAAACTTCTGGGATTCGTATAGATCTGATCCTCGTCCTGAGTGCCGTTCCCATTTGCATCGTTCCAATTGTGAAACACGCCGTCCGGGCCAACCGGTTCTGCTCCGGTAACTTGATAGGCATTCGGGCTAGAGGAATTAAAAACGAAGCTATAGCTGAAATTGTTTGAGACCGATTTTAACCTTGCCAGCTGGATATTCGACATGATTTCTCGAGCACTTCGATTCAACTGATAATCTTGCCAGCTTCTATTCATGGCCGGGTAGGAAATCAGTCCCAGGAATCCCATCAACGATGTAACCATTACGGATTCCAAAAGTGAAAAGCCGTTCCTTGCTTCTTTCATGTATTTCTCCTCGCTCATGCAACAGGCCTACGCAAAATTCATGCCCTGGTTCGCAGATTGCCTGTTAGTTATTGTAAAAGCTAGGCTTAATCAGGAATCAGACCGTGAAAAAGACGACCTTACGGGGTCTAACAGGGACAGTCCCAGTGCTGCTTTCCTGGGCAGCAGCGCGAAAGTTGGGCATTCCCGTTACCTGCCGATTTTCTACATTTTCGTGCGAAGCAGGCAAGATGCCGCGGACTTCCAGTCCGCAGCCCGCCGGAGGCGGGCGTTACAAAATGCAAACGTACATTCCTTTTTCGCTTACGACAAATTTGTGGTGCACCCGCCCAATTGGAAGTTGCCGCTTGAAACCAGGATCGGATAGTATGCAGGTGTGGCAGGGGAAGAAGGTAACGGCATGCCTGACGAAAAATCGGGCGTTTTCCGCGCTCTATTGCTTAAACCAGCGACCGTCCTTGTTGTCGTAATTTTACTGGGGATTGGCTCGTATTCGAATTCATTTCGTGCCGGATTTCATTTTGACGATATTCGTTTGATCCGTTTCAATTTCACTCTTCGGGATCTGTCGGCATGGAAGGAGATTTTGCTTTCGGAGCGGCAGCGGCCCCTGCTCATTGCGAGTTTTGCCCTCAATTACCGTTTTTCAGCCCACAACCCGGCAGGATATCACGCGGTGAACCTTGCGCTTCACCTGATTGCGGTTGTTCTATTTTATCTTTTATTGCTAAGGCGTAGTTCAAATCCCTTCATTCCGGCACTGGCTGCAGCCTTCATGGTCTGCCATCCGTTAAATACCGAATCAGTCACCTATATCTCCAGCCGGTCGATTTTGCTTTGCGCTGTGTTTTACTTGACCGGCCTGCTGCTCTTTGAGAGTTATCTTAGAACAGAACAGAAGCGCTATGTCGCGGCCTTCTGGATCAGCTTTATCGCTGGAATCCTTTCAAAAGAGGAGGCCATTCTGCTGGTCCCCGCGGTATTGATCGCTAACCTGGTCTTTTGCGGATGGGAATCGGTAAAAAAGCACCGCTGGTTTCATGGAACATCCGTGATTATTGTTCTTGCCGTTTCCATCTTAAGAATCATGGTTTATTCACACGAAAAGAATGCCTTCCCGTTTCCACTGGATGTGTGGATACCGACCCAGCTTTCAGTGTGGCTGCGATACATGGGACTGATGGTTTATCCCGTTCATTTAAATGTGGATCCCGATATTCTGCCGGTAAATTTTACCAGTCCTCTTTTCTGGATTTCCGTCGTCATTGTGACCGGCATTGTTTGCTTGTGCGTGAAATACCGTGCCGCTCATCCCTTTGTGTCCTTCTGGGGCCTGCTGACTGTTCTGGGTTTCCAGGCGTCCTCCTGGGTCCCTTTGCAGGATTTCATGGCCGAGCACCGCGTTTACCTGAGTGTCTTTGGATTTTGCTCAGTGATCGCATACGCGCTGGTGACTCTGGTGAGAAGGCAAATTGCAATAGTTCTAGCGATTCTAATACTGTCATTCTATTTCATTACAACATTACAGCGAAACTATGTATGGCAGAATGAGTTTACGTTGTGGTATGACGCAGTTCAAAAATCACCACAGAAGATCAGACCGCATTTGAATCTTGCGTCTGCTTACACAAAGCAAAAAGCGTATGATCTCGCGATTCAGGAATACCTGCTTGCGCGCAGACTGAATCCGGATTCGCCTTTTGCGTACAGCGGCCTGGGCCTCTGTTATCTATGGAAAGGAAATCAGGATCTGGCCGAAAAAAACTTTCGAAAGGCACTGGAGATTCATCCTGACCATGTGGACGCGAAGACGGGTTTGGGCATGACGCTTTACCGGCTGGGCAGGTACTCCGAGGCCATTCCCTATCTGCAGGGCGTTGTCTCATTCAGAAAGGAGTCTTCACTTTTGATGGAGGTGCTGGCAGATTCGTTGATTCGAACTGCTAATGGCACCGAAGCGATTGTTCCACTGGAGCGGGGTATTGATCTGGACCCCGATAATTCGAGGTGGTATCCGCTTTTGATAGAAGCATATTTTCAAACCGGGAACTACGACAAAACCGCAGAAGTTTACTTCAGGTATCGCGATCGAATTTCTAACGATCCGCAAACGCGACAACGAATCTCCGAGATTCTAAAAGCCGCGGGCTACCCCGATGAAAGCCGCCGAATGATGACCTTCGAAAATGTCGAATAATTTGAGTAAAAAAGAGTTCGAAGAAAGGGAATCAGGGCAAATCGTTCCGGTAAACGACGCCGCCTTTCATAACGAATTTGACTCGTTCGAGCTCCGTGATGTCTTTAAGCGGATCGCCGGAAACTGCGATGAGATCGGCGAATTTTCCCTTTTGAATGGAGCCAACCTTATCTGTCCATTTGATTGCTTCTGCGGCAATGCTGGTTGCGGACATGATGGCCCGCATCGGACTTTCTCCTTCGTTAACGCGTATCGAAAACTCGCGTGCATTCAAACCATGCGGGAACACGCCGGCATCCGTTGAGAATGGAATTTTCAAACCTGCTTTGAGAGCCTTTCGGAAAGTAGCGTTTCGAAAAACAGCCATCTCTCTTGAGCGCTGTATCTCTGATTCAGGCACTCCAAAATCCTGCCCCTGCTGATCTATCACGACTCCTACGTACAGAGTCGGCACATAATAGGCCTCTCTTGTTTTTAACAATTCAATTGCTTCGTCATCCAGCATGGAGCCATGATCCACCGTACGTACACCTGCGCGAATTGCTGCTTTGATTCCCTCCGTTCCGTGGGCGTGCGCGGCAACAAATCGTCCCCACCTGTT
>Ga0247727_10010803_pt1 | contig 16095 bp, 16 predicted proteins | sample WisWelCaveWW1625_FD_202498 | JGI IMG/M metagenome (GOLD analysis project Ga0247727, IMG submission 202498) | Biofilm microbial communities from Wishing Well Cave, Virginia, United States - WW16-25 | ecosystem: Environmental > Aquatic > Deep subsurface > Groundwater > Cave microbial mat | place... | reverse complement strand
CCAACGAGTACCCCAAGGTCGAGGTCAGCGACGAGCAGCTCGCCGCCGTCAACATCACCCGCCACGACTTCCACCCCGAATGGAACTACACCATCAACCCATCACCTAAATGATGGACGCTCCCTTACGTGCGCATACCGACCGCGACTCGCACCGACCGTGCCGGGCGCTCGCGTACCCTCGGCCAGCATGGCCGACCGAATCGAGCTCGACCCCTCCGCTATCGAGGGCCTGATCCGCGCGGCTCGGCTCGAGGACCTCCGGATCGAGACGCCCGACGACGAGCGCGAGCGAGCAATCGGCCAGGCCATGACCGCGCTCGACGCGCTCTGCGCCCTGCACGACCGAGGCGGCACCGACGACGTCTGGGACGTGCTCGCACCACTCGACCGACGTGCGCTGCTCACGTTCGCGACCTTCGCGGTCAGCGAGCTGGCGGAGAAGACCGGCTACAGCGCGGGTTGAGCCCGCGGCGAGGCGCTCGGCAGCTTGCACGCAGCAACCGCACCCGACCGGATTCCTCGTGCCGGTCGGTTCCGTCGGCTACGGACCGGAGTCGGTGGACGCCGTGCACGCCATCTGCGCGAGTTGAGGCGCGCGAGAGGATCGGATACCGAGTTAACTGACCGTCGGGTCAGTTACTATGCTCGTCATGAGCGCCACAGAGACCGCGGTCGCCGCGACCGAGAAGGTCGAGCCCGGCGCGGCGATGCCCTTCAGCCTCGCCCTCAGTGACGAGCAGAAGGAGATCCGCGACTGGGTCCACGGCTTTGCCCAGAACGTGATCCGTCCCGCCGCCCACGAATGGGACGAGCGCGAGGAGACGCCGTGGCCCGTCATCCAGGAGGCGGCGAAGATCGGCCTCTACGGCTTCGACGGCATCGCGCAGTTCTTCGCCGACCCGACGGGGCTGACGATGCCGATCGTCAACGAGGAGCTTTTCTGGGGCGACGCCGGAATCGGCATGGCGCTGATGGGCACCTCGCTCGCCGTCGCCGCGATCGCCGGCCAGGGCACGCCGTCGCAGATGGGGACCTGGATCCCGCAGTGCTTCGGGACGGTTGAGGAGCCCGCCGTCGCGGCGTTCTGCGCCTCTGAGCCCAACGCCGGCTCCGACGTGTCGGGCATCCGCACGCGAGCGCGCCACGACGAGGCCAGCGGTGAGTGGATCCTCGACGGCCAGAAGGCTTGGGCGACCAACGGCGGGATCGCCGGCGTTCACGTCGTGATCGCGTCGGTCGACACGGAGCTCGGCTCGCGCGGTCACGCGGCGTTCGTGGTCCCCCCCGGAACCTCTGGCCTGACGATGGGCACGAAGGTCAAGAAGCATGGCCTGCGCGCCTCGCACACCGCCGACGTCTTCCTCGACGACTGCCGCGTCCCAGGCGAATGCCTGCTGGGCGGCAAGGACAAGCTCGACGAGCGTCTCGCGCGCGTGCGCGAAGGCGGCAAGGGCAAGCAGCAGGCCGCGATGGCGACATTCGAGGCCAGCCGCCCGACGGTCGGCGCGCAGGCGATCGGCATCGCTCGCGCGGCCTACGAGTACGCGCTGCAGTACGCAAAGGACCGCGAGCAGTTCGGCAAGGCGATCATCGAGAACCAGTCGATCGCCTTCACGCTCGCCGACATGAAGATGGAGATCGACGCCGCGCGGCTGCTCGTCTGGCGCGCGTCCTGGATGGGCCGCACCGGCCAGCGCTTCGAGAACGCCGAGGGCTCGATGAGCAAGCTCAAGGCCGGCGAGGTCGCCGTCTGGGCGACCGAGCGCGCGATGCAGATCCTCGGCGGAAACGGCTATGCGCGCGAGTTCCCGGTGGAGCGCTGGCACCGCGACGCCAAGATCTACACGATCTTCGAAGGCACCTCGGAGATCCAGCGGCTGGTCATCTCACGCGCGATCAGCGGCGTGCACGTGCGCTGAGCGCCCTGGCCGAGTGTCCTGCCCTTGGGTTGCAGGACGACCCGCCGCCAAGGCACCTCGCGTCGCGACCCGCACGACCTCGGCGACGCAAGAACACCTCGCAGTGGGCCGGCCTGGACTCGAACCAGGATCTGACGGATTATGAGTCCGCTGCTCTGACCAATTGAGCTACCGGCCCGGGGTGGCTGATCGTCGCACGCGGCGCGGAGTGAAGGTGCCGCGGGGCCGGGTGGCGGGGGCAGCGTGACGTCAGCCCGAGGAGCGCGCGGCCTCGACGGCCTGCTTGGCCTCTGCCGCTGAGAACGCACCCTCGATGCGCTCGACGATCCTGCCGTCGCGGCCGATGACGAAGAGCCAGGGCTCGGTCGGGATGCGGAACGCGGCCGGCTCGGCGCGAAGGCCCTGGTCGACGCGGTTCTCACGATAGATCTCGTTGTGGATGAAGGCGATGTCGTCCTTCCCGTACTCGGCGCGCGTCTGCTCGAGGATGTCGACGACCGGACCGCAGGTGCGGCTCGCGCAGAGCGCCGGCGTGGCGAACAGGAGCAGGACGGGCTTCTTGCCGTAGACGTCGGCGAGGTCGGTCTTGAGCAGACCTTCGGCAGGCGGATTGCGCGTCGAGATCCGCTCGGCGTCACCGGCGACGTCGGCGATCGTCGGCGTGTGGACCTTGGGCGCCGGATCTCCGACGGCCGGCGGTTCGCCCTCGTTCCCGGCGGTGACGGACGCGCCGAACGAGCTGGTGCTTACGAGCCGGCCGTCGAGCTCGGCGATCGCGCTGATGCGGAACTTGCCCGCGCCCGGGAAGTCGATGTGAGCGACGTAGACGCTTTTGCCGGAGTCGGGGTCCTCCTTGGTGGAGACCGCCTGGTACTGCGGCTTGACTTCGAGCGACTCGCTGCGCGCGATGAACGGCCCGCGCACGGCACTCCCGTCAGGCTTGGAGACGTAGACGGCCACGGGAGTCCCGGCGATCTGCTTGCGCGCCGCGTCGAAGAGCGCGAAGCCGTAGCGGTTCATTCCGGGGTCGAGGACCGAGACGCTCGGCGCGAGGACGATGCCACCCTGCATCCCCTCGCGCAGCTCGCTGAGGCGCTTGCCCTTGGCCTGCGGGAAGTCCGCCGAGCTCACGGACTCGACCGCCATCGGCCCGGATCCGGCGGTGTCCTCTTCATCGGACGAGGAGCTCCCGCAACCCGCCGCGAGGAGCGCGGCGGCGAACAGCGGCAGGATCGGCGAGGCGATGCGCACGGGCGTGCAGTCTAGGCGGAGCAGATGGGCGGCACGCTGGTCGGCGCCGCCCGGATCCGGGCATCGGAGGGCCGAAAAGCGGCGCCGTCGAGCGCACGGTCACGCGGCCGGTGGCCCCAGCGCCCGAGGGTCGGGCAGCCCCGTGTGATGGGATACCGCGTGATGACCGATAAGGCAGCGATCGTGACAGGGGCGTCGAGCGGGATCGGACTCGCGATCGCCGAGATGCTCGGAGCCGAGGGCTACGGGCTGACGATGGCCGCCCGGCGGCCGGACAAGCTCCAGGCAGCGGCCGAGGGCCTCGCCGCCAAGGGATATGACGTGCAGCAGATCGCCGGGAACCTCGGCGACGAGGAGACGATCGCCGGCGTAGTGAAGGCGCACGAGAAGCGTTTTGGGCGTTGCGACGTGCTCGTCAACAACGCAGGGGTCGGCATAGGCGAGGCGGTCGACGACCTGACGACCAAGAAGGTCGACATACAGCTCAACACGAACCTGCGCTCGATCTTCCTCTTCTACCGCGCGGCGATGGCGATGCTCCGGCGAGCCGGCGAGGAGCACCGCAATGCGCTCGTGGTCAACACGTCGTCGATCTCCGGGATCCGCGGTGAGGGCTGGCTGTCGGTCTACTCGGCGACCAAGCACGGAGTGGTCGGCTTCACGCAGGCGATGAACAAGGAGCTGGGCTCGGCGGGCATCAAGAACACGGCGCTCTGCCCCGGGTTCGTCGACACGCCGATGACCGACTTCGTCAAGCAGCATGTGCCGGCGGAGAGCATGATCACGCCCGTGGACATCGCTGAGGCCGTGCGTTATGTGCTTCACACCTCCCCCGGCTGCGTGATCCCGGAGATCCGCTTCGAGCAGCCCGGCGGAGAGCTCGGGCTGCCCGGGTGACCGGGCGCAGCGCTCCGCATTTCAGGCAAGACCCTCCCCTCGTCAACACCAAAGGACAGCTATGAAGCTCGGCGTGCACATCGGCTATTGGGGCATGGGCCTCACCAGCCAGGATCAGCTCGAGATCGTCCAGGAGGCCGAGCGCCTGGGATACGACTCGGTCTGGACGGCAGAGGCCTACGGGTCGGACGCGGCGACGATCCTCGGCTGGCTCGCGGGCCGGACATCGAAGATCCGGCTCGGCGCGGCGATCTTCCAGATGCCCGGGCGCTCGGCCGCGATGACCGCGATGACGGCGGCGACGATCGACCAGCTTTCCGACGGGCGGATGATCCTCGGGATCGGGTCGTCAGGACCGCAGGTCAGCGAGGGCTGGCACGGCGTGCGCTTCGGCCAGCAGCTCGCGCGTACCCGCGACTACGTGTCCGTGTTGCGGATGGCGCTCGCTCGTGAGCGCCTGGTCTTCGAGGGTGAGACGCTGCGGTTGCCGCTGCCTGACGGCCCGGGCAAGGCGCTGAAGCTGACGATCCAGACGGTGCAGGAGCGGATCCCGATCTTCATCGCGGCTATCGGCCCGAAGAACACGCAGCTCGCGGCGGAGATCGCTGACGGGGTGATCCCGACGCTGTTCTCACCCGAGCACGTTGCCGTGATGCGCGCGGAGATCGAGGTCGGGGTCGCGCGCACCGAGGGCAAGCGCGTCGAGGACGTCGAGATCGCACCGACGGTTCAGGTCTACGTCGGCGATGACTGGGAGGCCGCGCGTGACCTGATGCGCCCGTTCATCGCGCTGTATGTCGGCGGCATGGGCTCGCGCGACAAGAACTTCTACAACCAGCTCGTGCAGCGCTACGGCTTCGAGGCTGCGGCGAAGGAGGTCCAGGACCTGTACCTGGAGGGCAAGAAGGACGAGGCGATGGCCGCGCTCCCCGACGAGCTGATCGACACCGTCTCGATATGCGGCCCTCCGGGCCATGTGCGGGAGCGTCTTGCGGCCTACCGCGAGGCTGGCGTCGGCACGCTCGGCGTGACGCCGGTGGCGTGGACCAGGGAGGACCGGATCACGCAGCTGCGGCTTGTGGCCGAGCTGAACGCGAGCTGAGCGGGGCGGCGCGGGCGCCGTGCGCGTTCTTCTCGGCGCGTTCGGCGATCCCGGCCACGCGTTCCCGATGCTGGCGCTCGGGCGGGCGCTGCGAGCGCGCGGGCACGACGTGACGCTCCAGACGTGGGAGCGCTGGCGCGAGGATGCGGAGCGCGAGGGTCTGGCGTTCTCGCCGGCGCCGGAGTACCACGTATTTCCGACGCAGGAGCGGCCGATGAAGCCGCTGGAGGCGGTCGTGCGGGCGACGGGCCAGACGCGCCCGCTCGTGCGCGAGGCGGCGCCTGACGTGGTCGTGGCGGACATCCTGACGCTGGCGCCGGCGCTGGCGGCTGAGCTCGAGGGTGTGCCGGTGGCGACGCTCGTGCCGCACGTGGATCCACGTTTCGAGCCGGGCTGGCCGCCGTACTCGATCGGGGCGCGGCTGCCGCGGACGGCTCTGGCGCGGGCGAGCTGGCGCGTCTTCGATCCGCTTGTCGGACGCGGGCTGGAGCTGGGGCGGCGGGAGCTGGACGAGGCGCGCCGGCGGGTGAGGCTCGCGCCGAGCGGGCGCCGCTTCGGCGGAGTGTCGGAGCGGCTCGTGCTGGTCGCTACGTTCCCGCAGCTCGAATACCCGCGGCGATCGGAGTTGCCCGGAACGCATGTGGTCGGTCCGCTGTTGTGGGAGCCGGAGTTCGGCGACGTCGAGCTGCCGCCGGGCGAGGAGCCGCTCGTGCTCGTCGCGCCCTCGACGGCTCAGGACGCGGAGCACCGCCTGCTGCGCGCGGCCGTGGAGGGCCTGGGCTCGCTCGAGGACGTGCGGGTGCTCGCGACGTGGAACCGGCGTGTGCCGGACCCCCCGCTGGGCGCGGTGGGCGCGAACACCGGGCTCGTGGAGTGGGTCAGCTACGCGCGCACGATGCCGCGCTGCGACGTCGTCGTCTGCCACGGCGGTCACGGGACGGTCGTGCGCGCGCTTGCGAGCGGCTGCGCCGTGGTCGTCGCGCCCGCGGCCGGCGATCAGAACGAGAACGCCGCGCGAGTGGACTGGGCGGGCGTCGGCGTGCGCGTGCCGCGGCGGCTGGTCAGCGCGTCGTCGGTGCGGCTGGCCGTGCAGCGCGCGTTGTCCGACGGGGCGATGCGCTCACACGCACGGGAACTGGCCGAGTGGCTCGACGCGCATGACCCAGGGGCGCGGGCGGCGGAGCTGGTTGAGGGGCTGGCGCAGTAGCTCGCGGCCGTCCGGCTTACGAACCAGTGTTCGCGTTGTCATGGACGACCGCGAGCGCGCGCTGAGGGAGTTGGTCGAGCAGGGCCTGAGCGGGCCATCGCTCACGAGCTCGGGGTTCATCAGATGACGGCTCGCAAATGGTTGGCGCGGTACGGGCTCAAGACGTTCAGATCAGTACAGATCGAAGCCACTCGTGCGGGTCGTGCTGGTGGCCTCGATGTCGTGCTCAGACCTTGTCGACATCACGGGATCGCGCACCACCGCGTCGATGGCCGCGGGCAATACCGATGTCGTCGGTGCCGGTCGGAGGCCGTCATCCGACGGCGATCCAAGATGCGCGATCTGCTCGTCGCCGAATCTGGCGGAGCGTGCCAGGTGTGCGGGTATGCGCGCTACGCCGGAGCTCTCCAGTTTCACCACGTCGACCGCACGGCCAAGGCCTTCACCATCCGCAACGGCGAGACCCGCTCCCTAGCGAAGATGCGGTCCGAAGTCAGAAAGTGTGTGCTTCTCTGTGCCAATTGCCACGCTGAGGTTGAAGCGGGGCTCGCGCGGCTTCCCCTACCATCCACCGTCGAGTCGCTGGAGGACGCTGCGGCCGATCCGGGGTAGCTCAATGGCAGAGCGAACGGCTGTTAACCGTTAGGTTGTGGGTTCGAGTCCCACCCCCGGAGTAGTTGGGCGCGGGCGTGTCTCGTCTCCTGCTCTGCTCCACCCCTCGTAATCCTGCCGTCCGAGCTGTCGGCGCCGTAGGCCCTACCGGACGGATCGCGCGTCGTGTAAGCGCGGCTCGATGAGATGCCAACGGCTCAGGGCTGGACCTCGTCGCGGCCTGCAACGCCAACCTCGTTACCGCCCGCTGCGGTCAGTCGCCGCTGTCCCCTTCGCGCGGCCCGGTCAGCGTCTCGGCCACGCGCCGCTCGACCTCGTTGCGCAGATGGTCGCGGCGCGTGACGAGCGCCACCCGCGCTCCTGTATCAATCGCGCTCGTGGCCGCGAGCTCGCGGTCGAGGGCGGCCACTTGCAGCCGCAGCAGCTCGGCGTCGAGCGCGGCGCGCAGCGGGCGGGCGGAGGCGGCGCGGACCTGAAGCTCGGCGATCGCGCTGGTGAGCTCCTCGTCCTCGCCCGCAAACGACGCCAGCGACGGCTCCCCGGCGTGTTCGGCGAGCACCTTGGCGGCGCGCCTGAACACGGGAACGGTCAGCTCGGTCTCGACGTCGAGCTGCGCGAGCGCGGCGCGGCCCTCGGTCGGCAGCGCGAGGCACTGGACGAGGAACGCCCGCTCGATGCGCCCCCCAGGATCGAGGATCGTCCTCGTCGGCGCGGGCGGACGCGGCGCCGGTAGCCCGTCCGCCGCCGTCGCTCCGCCCCCGCGCGGCCCCTGCGCGAGCCATGCCACCAGCTTGTCCGGCGCCGCGCCGACGCGGTCGGCAGCCAGACCCAACAGCTCGTCGCGCAGCGCACTCGGGCCGATCGAGTCGAACACGGGCCGCAGCGCGTCGACCACCGCGTCCTTGCCCTCGGCGCTCTCCAGATCGCCCTTCTCGAGCTCGCGCTCGACGCGGAAGCGCACGAACGGGACCGAGCCTTCCACGCGCTCGCGCATCCCCGACGCGCCCTCGCTTTCGCCCAGCAGGTCCGCGGGGTCCTTGCCCGTCGGCAACGGCACCACGCGCAGCTCGATCCGCCGTCCCGCCGCGACCTTGGCAGCGCGGATCATCGCCTCCTGACCGGCACTGTCCGCGTCCAGCGCCAGCAGCACCACGGGCGCCAGCCGAGCGAGCTCGCCCACCTGGTCCTCGGTCAGCGACGTGCCCATCAGGCCGACCGCGTTGCGAAGTCCCGCCTGGTGCATCGCGATCACGTCCGTGTAGCCCTCGCAGAGGATCACGCGGCCCGCCTTCGCCGCCGCTGCGCGCGCGACATCCGACCCGAACAGGTGACGGCCCTTGTGATAGACGGGCCCGTCCGTCGAGTTGACGTACTTGGGCTGCTGGTCGGCGCCCACCGCGCGCCCGCCGAACCCGAGCACGCGCCCGCGCGCGTCGCACAGCGGGAACGTGATGCGCCGCCTGAAGTAGTCGTACAGCTGGCCGTTCTTGGCCTTGCGCGCCAGCCCCGCGTCGAGCAGCTCGCGTTCACTGAACCCGGCCCGCCGCGAGGCGAGCAGCACGGCGTCCCAATTGCTCGGCGCAAAGCCGACGCGGAACTCGCGCAGGTGCTGCTCTGCGAGCCCGCGCCCAAGCAGGTACTCACGAGACGCCGACGCCTCGTCGGACTCCCACAGCCTGCGCGCGTACCAGGCCGCCGTGCGCTCCAGCAGCTCCAGCAGCCGGTCGCGATCCTTGCGCTTCTGCGCCGCGCGCGGGTCCTCCTCGGCCAACTCCAGCTTCACGCCGTAGCGATCGGCCAGCAACTCCATCGCCTCGCGGAACGGAACGCCCTCGGTCAGCTGGACGAACTTGAAGAGATCGCCTCCCTCACCACAGCCGAAGCAGTGAAAGACCTTGTCGGCGGCGTTGACGCTGAACGACGGCGTTCGCTCGTCATGGAACGGGCACAGCCCTTGGAACTGCCCTCCCGCGCGGCGCAGCTCGGTCTTGGTCTGCACCAGGTCGACCATGTCCACCGCCTGGCGGACGCGCTCGATCGAATCGTCGGTGTACAGGGCCATCAGCCAGCCGCTCTCACGCCGCGAACGACTCCGGCACGGTGAGCTCCTCGAAGACTCGTATGCAGAAACGGTCGGTCATCCCCGCGACGTAGTCCACCACGCGCTGGGCCTCATCGGCGCCCGCCGCGCCGCCGCCGTCGGGAATCCGCGCCGAATCGCTCGCGTAGTGCTCGAACAGCGTCCGGATCACGCGCTCGATCCGCCCGTGCTCCGTGCGCGCCTGCGGTCCCAGGTACACGTTGTCGAACATGAACGTGCGCAGCTCGTCCATCGCCGGCCCGGCGTCGTCGCCCTGGGCGATGTCGCCTGCCGACTCGGAGCTCTCGACGAGGTCGTGGACGAGCGCGTCGATCCGCTGCGAGCCGCTCTCACCGAGGACCGCGATCGGCCCCGCGGGCAGGTCACGTGCGGTGATGACCCCGGCGCGCAGCGCATCGTCGATGTCGTGGTTCACGTACGCCACGCGGTCGACGATCCGCACGATCCGCCCTTCCAGCGTGCGCGGCATCGGCGCCCGCCCCGAGTGGCACAGGATCCCGTCCCGCACGTCGTCGGTCAGGTTGAGGCCCAGCCCGGCGTCGCGGCCGATCGCCGAGGGTGAGGGCTCGAGCACGTCGACTACGCGCAGCGAGTGCTCGTAGTGGCGAAACCCGCCCTCCCCGTAGCGCTCATGCACACACGCGTCGAGGATCGCCTCGCCGATGTGCCCGAACGGCGGATGTCCGAGGTCGTGGCCCAGCCCGATCGCCTCCACCAGATCCTCGTTCAGGCGCAGCCCCCGCGCGACGGTCCGCGCGATCTGCGTCACCTCGATCGTGTGAGTCAGCCGCGTGCGGTAGTGATCGCCCTCGGGAGCGACAAAGACCTGCGTCTTGTGCTTGAGCCGCCGGAACGCCTTGCTGTGCACGATCCTGTCGCGATCGCGCTGCAACGGCGAGCGCAGCCCGCAGTCGGCCTCAGCCGCACGGCGGACCGCCGGCCACGACCGCGCCGCCAGCGGCGAAAGCGTCTGCTCCTCAAGCGCGCGGCGGCGCTGCGCAAAGTCGCCGGCGACGGCTCCGATGTGGGCGTGCGGTTCCACGCCGCCGATTCTCGCAGTACCAGTCCCGCGATCACCACGCGGGCGGGCGCGGCCCGGTGTGGCCGGGCGTGGGCGGGTGCGGCGGTCAACCCTGTCCGGGGAGATCCGCCCGATCGCCTGGAAGGCGAGAGCGGCGGGTGGGCGGGCTGGGTATGACCGGACGTCCCGCGATCACGCCGCGGGCGCATGTTGGCGCGATCAGCCCGCCGCGCGCAGCCGCACGTGCGCGTGGTACGCGGCTGTCTCGACGACGGCGCGGTCGGCGAGCCTCACGACGCGCTCGTCGGCGGGGCCGGTCTCGGCGAGCGGCTTGCCGAGCGCCGCGGTCAGGAACGCGTGCGTCTCCTCGTCGATCGTGAACGACGACGCCTCACACGAGGCGCACACGACCCCTCCCGCCGTCGCCGAGTAGCCGACCAGGTGATCGGCCTCTCCACATGTGGCGCAGGCCGCCAGCTGCGGCGCGAAGCCCGCCGCCAACAGCAGCTTCAGGCGCAATGCGACCTGCCGCGACACGGTCGCGCCCGAGGGGTCGGCGTCGAGCAGCGAGAGGAACGTGCACAGCAGGTGGAAGACCTCGGGGTGGGCTTCGCCCGAGTCGAAAAGCCGGCCGACCGCGTCGCACGCCCGCGCCGCCGCGTCGAGCGCTCCCGCATCCTCGCGCAGGCCCCGGTGCGGATCGATCGTCTCGGCGCTCGTCACGGTGAGCAGGTCGCTGCGGCCCTCGTGCAGGCCGAGGCTCAACCTGAAGAACGGCTCCAAACGGCCCCCGAAACGGCTGCGTGAGCGGCGAACGCCCTTGGCGATCGCGCCGACGCGGCCGCGCATCGGCGTGTAGACGTGCAGGATCCGATCGGCCTCGCCGAAACGCATCGAGCGCATCACCACCGCCTCCGTGGTCAGCGGACCGGGCACGAACCCCTCGCTATACTTTGTAAAGCAATGTCCAAGATCATCGTCTACTCGACCGACCCGTGCTCCTTCTGCGCACGCGCCAAGGAGCTGCTCCAAAAGCGCGGGATCGCCTACGAGGAGATCAATCTGGCAAAGGACCCGGCGGGAAGGGAGCATCTGCTCTCCCGGACCGGGATGCTCAGCTTCCCGCAGATCATCGTCGGCGAGGATGTGCTCGGCGGCTTCCGCGAGTTGGTCATGGCCGACCAGAGCGGACGCCTCGAGGAGCTTGCGGCCGCCTGACCCCGCGCGGGCGCGGCTGGCAGCGCTCGCACACGTAGGTTCCCCGCCCGGCCGCGACGAACTTCACGATCTCGCGCCCGCAGGTGAGGCATTCCTCGCCCTCACGCAGGTGCACGAGGAACTCGTGCTGAAACCCGCCCTGCACCCCGTCGGGATGGCGGAAGTCGTCGATCGTCGCCCCGCCCGCCTCCAGCCCGGCGCTCAGCGCATCGACGACGGCCCGCGCCAGCGCCTCGCACTGCCTGCCCGTGAGCGCGCCCGCCGCCCGCAGCGGGTGAACGCCGGCGCGGAACAGCGCCTCGTCGGCGTAGATGTTGCCGACCCCGGCGATCTTGCGTTGATCAAGCAGGAAGGCCTTCGCGCCGGTTCGCCGCCCGCGCGCCAGCGCACGCAGCGCCGGCCCGTCGAGCACGCCGTCGAGCGGCTCGATCCCGACCCGACCAGCGAAGAACGCCTCGCGCGCCGCATCGCCGAGCGCCAGCTCCCCGGTCCCGAAGCGCCGCGGGTCGCAGAAGCGCAGCTCATGCCCGTCGTCCAGCCCGAAGCGCACGCGCTGATATCGCGCGTCCGGCCCCGGGTCGTAGAGCATCGTGCCCGTCATCCGCAGGTGGGTGATCAGGTGGACCTCGTCCGAGAGCGCGAACACGAGGTACTTGCCGCGTCGCTCAAGGCGCTCGACGGCACGGCCCTCCACCGCGTGGCGAACCTCCGCGCAGTCGAGCGGAGCGCACCAGCGCGGGTCGAGGATCTCGAGCGCCTCGATCCGCCGGCCCTCCACGCGCGGGGCGAGCGCGCGGCGGATCGTCTCGACCTCGGGTAGCTCGGGCACCGCAGCTCAGGATAGGCGCGCCGTTCAGACGAAAGCTCGCCCCGGCAGGCCCTCGTCCGCGATCCCTGCGCACCAGGCCAGCACGCTCGCGCCGACGTCGGCCATCGGCCCGTCGTGCCTGCCGCCGACCAGGCCGTCGCTCCAGGCCAGCAGCGGGACCTGCTCACGCGTGTGATCGCTGTGGCCCATCGTCAGGTCGACGCCGTGATCGGCCGTCACGACCAGCAGGTCGCCGTCGCGCATGCGACTCATCCAGCCGGCGACCGCCTCGTCGATCTCGCGCAGCGCGCGGTGGAAGCCCTCGACGTCCTTGCGGTGCCCGTACACCTGGTCGGTCTCGACGAGGTTCGCGACCACCAGCCCGCGATCGAGGTGATCGACGAGCCCCCCGATCACGTCGAGCGCCTGGGCGTTCGACGCACCGGAGTGCGACTCGTCGATGCCACGCCCGTCGAACAGGTCCGCGACCTTGCCGACGCCGTGCACGGGCACGCCGGCGCGCTGGGCCAGATCCAGATGCGAGGGCGATGGCGGTGGCAGCGAGTAGTCGCGCCGGCCCGCGGTCCGCGCGAAGGATCCAGCCGAACCGTCGAACGGCCGCGCGATCACCCGCCCCACGGCGAAGCCTCCGGACAGCGCCTCCCGCGCGCGCGAGCACGCCTCGAGCAGCGCCTCCTCGCTCAGCACGTCGGCGTGCGCCGCGAGCTGAACGACGGAGTCGACCGACGTGTAGAGGATCACCTCGCCGCTCGCGAGGTGATGTTCGCCGTACTGCTCGATCGCCGCGATGCCATCGATCGCCTGGCCACCGCAGAACGCGAGCCCGGTGGACTCGCTGAGCACCGCGACGAGCTCCGCCGGAAGGCCCTCCGGGAAGGTCGGCTGCGGCTGCTCGCAGACGACGCCGAACAGCTCCCAGTGACCCGAGGTCGAGTCCTTTCCCGGCCCGCGATGAGCGAGCGCCCCGTGCACGGCAGGCGCAGGTGAGGGCGCGACTCCCGGCAGCTCGAGGATGTTGCCCAGCCCGAGCGACCCCAGCGCCGGAAGCGCCAGCCCGCCGGCCGCCTGCGCGAGGTGCAGCAGCGTGTTGGCGCCGGCGTCGCCGTACTGCTCGGCGTCGGGCTCAGCGCCCACGCCGAGCGCGTCGATGACGATGACGAAGGCACGACGCGTGTGGGACTGGGAACTCTCCATCGGGCCCGCGATGCTCCCACAGCTCGCGGCGCTTACCGACTCATTCCGTCGAGAGCGATCGTCAGGTAGCGCTCCCAGCCGGCGCCCGGCCTGATGCCCGTCATCGCGACCACCTGACCGAGGCCGCACATGATCACCGGGATGTCCTCCACGGTGGCGTCCGATCGCAGCTCACCCGACGCGACCGCGGCATCGACGAGCTTGGCGCCGAGCTCCTGCAGGCGCGCCAGCGGCTCCTGCACGTACTCGAACAGCTCCGGCTCACCGGCCAGTGCCTGCGCGATCGCCGCGTCGCGCTCGGCGAGGCGCGCCGCGTCCCACATCAGCGCGGTGAAGCGCTCGCCCGGCGTTCCCGGCGCCTGGAGCGCTTCCTCGGCGAGACGGCAGAGCGCCTCGAAATGCTCGAACGCGAGCGCCCCTGCGAGCGAGGTCTTGGTCGGGAAGTGGCGATAGAGCGTGCCCACGCCGACGCCCGCGCGCTGCGCGACCTCGTCGATCGGCACGTCACGGCCGTGTTCGGCGAACGCGACGCGCGCGGCCGCCAGGATGCGCTCACGGTTGCGACGCGCGTCGGAGCGCATCGCCCGCGCGGCCCCGGGGGGCGCCGTGTCCGAACCGCCGTCGATCGTGGGCTGTGAGGCTGGCTGGCTCATGATTGTGTGACGTCCCCGACACAGGCGGAGCCGCGACTTCGCCATGCTAGGGTCGATCTAGCGGAACCGGACTTCCGTTTCCACATATGAGTCTAGCCCACCAGTCCGCTGCCGGCCAGCGCCTTTCCCCCCACAGGAGCAAGCGATGCCCCAACCGACCGCCGAAGTCCGCAAGGGACTCCTACTCGCCCTGCTGGCCGCGAGCCAGTTCGTCGTCGTGCTCGACGCGTCGATCACCAACGTCGCGCTGCCCTCGATCGGACGCGCGCTCGACATCTCGCAGGACGGCCTGTCCTGGGTCGTCAACGCCTACACGCTGACCTTCGGCGGGTTCCTGCTGCTCGGTGGCCGCCTCGCTGACCTGCTCGGCCGCCGTCGCGTCTACATCGCCGGGCTCGTGCTGTTCGGGATCGCATCGTTCATCGGCGGCCTCGCGCAGAGCGAGGCGATGCTGATCGCCTCACGCGCCCTGCAGGGACTCGGCGCGGCGCTGCTCTCCCCCGCCGCGCTGTCGATCCTGACCGCGACGTTCAGACAGGGTTCCGAGCGCAACAAGGCCCTCGGCGTCTGGGGTGCCGTCGCGGGCTCCGGCGGCGCGATCGGCGTCCTGCTGGGCGGCATCCTCACCGAATACCTGAGCTGGCGCTGGGTGCTGCTCGTCAACGTGCCGATCGTGGCCGCCGCCGCGCTGGCCGCGCCGCGCATCATCGTCGAGTCGCGCGTCGTCGCCCGCACACAGGCCTTCGACGTCGCCGGAGCACTGTCGGTGACGGCGGGCGTGTCGCTGCTCGTCTACGCCCTCGTCGACGCCAACAACTCGGGCTGGGGCTCCGCGCGGACGATGGCGCTGATCGGGCTCGCCGTCGCGATGCTCGCCGCGTTCGTGCTCGTCGAGCGCCGCGCCAAGGCGCCGCTGGTGCCGGGCGACATCTTCTCCTCGCGCACGCGAACCGCTTCGTACGTGATCGCGACGCTGATCGCCGGCTCGCTGTTCTCGATGTTCTTCTTCATCTCGCTCTACATGCAGCAGGTGCTCGGCTGGTCGGCGATCCGTTCCGGGCTCTCCTACCTGCCGCTGGGCCTGACGATCGTCGTCGCCGCGGGCGCCGGCTCACAGGTCGTCAATCGCGTCGGCTTCAAGCCGGTGCTCGCCACGGGCCTCTCGTTGGTGACGATCGCGATGGTCTGGTGGTCGCAGATCAGCGTCGGCGGCACGTTCCTCGCCGACGTCCTCGGTCCGTCGCTTGTCGCCGCCGTCGGTCTGGGGCTGTCGTTCGTCAGCGTCACCGTCGGCGGCACGTCAGGCGTGCGCAACGACGAGGCGGGCCTCGCCAGCGGGCTGCTCAACGCCTCACAGCAGGTAGGCGGCGCGCTCGGCCTCGCCATCCTGGTGGCCATCGCCAACGCGCGCACCGACGCGTTCGGGGGAGGCGGCCCGGCCGCGCTGAACGAGGGCTTCCAGGCCGCGTTCCTCGGCGGCGGCGCGATGGCCGCCGTCGGCGCCGTGCTCGCGGTCACGATGATCAGCCGCGAGGAGAGCCGATCGGTGATCGGCGTCGAGGCGAGCGCCCCCGCGGTGGGTTGAGGCCTGCGCGCCGGCGGTTCGGCCGCTGACACGGCGCGCGTCCTCGCAGGGTCCGACCCGCCGAACGTCCCTCGCTACCCCCTATGAGGGGTACTGAGGGACGCTCACGCCTGGGTTGGAGGCTGTTGCACAAAGCCGGAGTGTCCGGCGTGCTCGGGACGATCTGGCGATGACGCAGAACTTCTTGGCGTGTGATCGGGACCAGGAGCTGTTGTAAGCGCCCGGCGCGACAGCCGCCGCTCACCGAGACTTTGCGCAACAGCCTCCATGCAAGGCAGGAGCCTGTCCGGAGAGGTATCGCCCGCCTGGGCCAGCGTGCGGGAATGTCACCCGAGGGCTCGCCCCTGCTCGTCGTCCTGAGCGGGACCCGGCGTAGGAGGAGAGGTTGTCCGAGATCTCGTAGAACTTTGACGGCGGTCCTCCCGCCTCGTCCGCTCGCGTTGCGAGCGTGACAGGCGCCAAGCAAGTCCGCGAGGACAGGAGGAACCGCCATGAAGAAGGTAC
>Ga0247727_10010802_pt1 | contig 16098 bp, 13 predicted proteins | sample WisWelCaveWW1625_FD_202498 | JGI IMG/M metagenome (GOLD analysis project Ga0247727, IMG submission 202498) | Biofilm microbial communities from Wishing Well Cave, Virginia, United States - WW16-25 | ecosystem: Environmental > Aquatic > Deep subsurface > Groundwater > Cave microbial mat | place... | reverse complement strand
TGAAGCTGCAAGCGGCCCTCTTCCATGTGGTTTCGGCGCGCACCGCCGGTTTCAACAGCGTCGACTTGGGAATCCTGTCCCCGGTGGGCGTGATCGTGATGTGCCTGCTCATGTTCGTGGGCGGCAGCCCGGGCGGTACCGCGGGCGGCATCAAGACCACGAGCTTCGCGGCGCTCATCTTGGCGGTGCGCGCCATTCTGTACGGGCGCGAGGACATCGAAGTGTTCGGCCGCACGATCTCGAAGGAGAATCTCTATCGCGCCTTCGCCATCGGTACGATCTCGTTCGTGGTCGTCATCGTGTGGTTCACGTTGCTGGTGGCGACGCAGGCGCTCGGCTTCATCGAATTACTGTTCGAGTGCGTCTCGGCATTCGGCACCGTCGGTTTGTCGATGAACCTGACGCCGAAGCTGAATGCAGCCGGCCAACTGCTGATCGTGTTCCTGATGTTCATCGGCCGGGTCGGGCCGCTGTCGCTGGCGTTGGTCGCGAGCGAGGTCGCCGAGCGCGCCAGCTATCGCTATCCCGAGGCCAAGTTGCTGGTCGGGTAGAGTGTCCAGACGAAGGAGCGGCGGCCACCGTGCGTTGACGCTCTCGAAGGGGCCCTTCTAATGTTCAGAGCCGTCACTCTCGACCGCGCTGGCCGCAGGTTCGCTCTTGGACTGCTCGCGTTGGTCGCATTGCCGGCAGGCGCCATGGCCGAGGTGCAAGGTCCGCCGGCCGCAGTCGTCGGTGTCGGGCTGGGGGCGACCTGGGTCGATCTTCCAGACCCCAACCCGGGTCGAACCGAGTTGGGAGCCGGGACGTTGCTGCGGTTCGATCTCGGGTATGCGCCGCGTCCCTGGTTCGAGATCGGCGGCGAGTTGGGGTTGGGATTCCTCGGCGAATCCGATTCGCTGAACGCCGTGCTCGCGGCGGACAGTGTCGCCGGAGTCGGCACGCGCACGCACGTGCAGGCGCTCGCGGTCGCACGCGGGCGCTGGTTGCGAGCCGAATCGCGTTGGGCTCCATTCGCGTGCGTGGGCGCGGGGGTCGCGGGACTGTCGCTCGCGGCGCCGGGAGGGCGCGGCAGTCGCGAACTCGACCCCGCTTGGACCGCGGGTCTGGGCCTCGAGTGGTTCGCGCACCCGCGCTTGATGTTGCGCCTCGAAGGTTCGTATCTCGGCCAAGCGGCGCAAGCGAGTACCGCGCATCACGCCACTGCGTGTTTGACGCTGCTCGTGGGCGTGCCGCGTGCGGCCCTGGCGGAATCGCAGAACTCGAAGCAGGAGGCACCGTGAGGACTTTCGCGGTCATCGGACTCGGCCAATTCGGCGCGCGCGTGGCGCGGACGCTGGCGAAGCTAGGCGCCGAGGTCATCGGCATCGACAGCGACGCGAACCGCGTCGACGCCCTCAAGAACGACATCGGCCATGCGGTGGTCGCCGACGCCACCAACGAGCGCGTCATGCGTGAACTCGGTGTGCAAGACGTCGACACGGCGGTCGTCAGCATCGGCGAGAACCAGCACGCCAATATCTTGATCACGGCGATCCTGCGGCGCATGGGGATCCCACGCATTTATGCTCGCGCAATGACGGAGTTGCAGGGCCAGATTCTCGACATGGTGGGTGCCCATGAGGTCATCTACATCGAGGACCTGATGGGCGAGCAGATCGCCAAGTCCATCCTGCGTTTCGACGTGTTCGATCACATTCCGCTGAGCACCGGCGACGTGTTGATGGAGATTTCGGTGCCCGGGTCGTTCGTGGGAAAATCGCTGGCGCAACTCGATCTGCGGCGCGAGTACCGCGTCAACGTCATCGCGATCAAGAAGAAGGTGCCGACGATCACCGACGAAGGCCGCACCGAATACCGTACCGAAGTGCGTGACATCCCTGATCCCGACGCCAAGTTCGAAGCCAACGACATCCTGGTGTTGATCGGCGCACCCGAGAGCCTCGAGCGGATGAGCCGCTCGACCTGAACCGGAGGAATCCGTGGCCCAGCGCAGCTTGAAATTGGCGCCGCGACTGCGCTTGGGGCAGGTGCTGCGCAATCGCACCGAGTACTTCCGGCGCGGCCTGTCGCTGCGGGCGCGGATCGGCGCGAGCTTGCTGCTGGCGTTCCTGGCACTCGGGCCGCCGGTCGGATTCGCGTTGTACTACTTGGATCAGGTGCTGCAGCTGACCGATCGCGTCGTGACCCACGACGTGCACATCTCGACCCGCGTCGAGGATTTGGCAAAGCACATCTTGCAGGCGCAAGCCGAGATCCGCGCGCTCCTGGTGGACTACGACGCGGCACATTTGCAGCGGTTTCAAGAGTTGACGGGCGCACTCCCGAACCAGATCGCGGAGTTGCGTCCGCTCCTCGGCGCGAAGAACGACGCTTTTACCCAACTTGCGGCCCTGACCGAGGAGTACGGCTGGCGGAGCGACTCGCTCGCGGTGCTCGCGATCCGCCAGGATGCGCGTCAGCTTGTCACCACGCGGCACTGGGCGCGGCTCGATGCGGTGACCGACGACATCCTGGATGTCACCGATCGGTTGGTGGCGAGTACCGGCACCGAACTGGAGCAAGGGCGCAGTCGCATCGAGGGCTTTACGATGCGGGCACGGCGCAACATCCTCACTTTGTTGTTCGCGACGACGCTGGCGGAGTTGGCGCTCATTCTCGTCATCCCGCGGATGATCGTGCTGCCGCTGCGGCGGCTGGTGCGCTTGGTGCGTCAGGCCGAACAAGGCCGCTTCGATGTGCGCGCCGAGGAAAGCGGTGACGAAGTCGGTGAGCTGGGGCATTCCATCAATCGTATGCTGGAAACGTTCCAGCAGTTCGACAGCTTGAAGCTCGACAAGATTTCTGAGTTGTCGAGTCGCTTCCGCGCCGTGGCGGGGCTGGCGGAGCACGGCATCCTGGTGCTCGACACCGACCTGCGGCCGGTTTACGCGAATCGCTGGCTGATCGAGCACCTGGGTTTGCGGGACGAAAATGTCAAAGGGCTCGAACTGCAAAAGGTGTTCGCCGACGAGAACATCATGCACCGGTTGACCGGCATCGTGCTGGACCCGGTGCACGATCGATTCGAGACCCGGTTGCGTCCGCCCGTTGGCGCCGGCGAGTCCGTGGTCGCGCCGGTCGAAGTGATTTGCCGTAGCGCGCTCGATCGCAAGGGCGACATCGCCAACTTCGTGTTGGTGTTACGCGACGCGCGCGCGGCAATTCCGGCGAGCTGAGTTCGTGAAACAATTCACCAAGTCGTCCCGGGGCGGGTGTCGTTTCGCGGTTCTGGTGCGCGTTCGAGAATCAAGCGCGTGCTTGCGAGGACCACGATATCCAGGTGGATCCGAAGGCTTGGCGCATGAGCGCATCTTCGCGGCGAGCGCGGAAGCCGAGGATCAGGGCGAGAGCGAACCAGATCGCGATGCCGCGTAGAGATCCGCCGGCCCAGGCTTGGCCCATGCAGCCGACCGCGGTTGCGGTGTACAGTGGATGGCGCACGAGCCGGTAAGGTCCCGCGGTCACGAGTCGCCCCGGCACGCGCGCCAGTTGCGCGAAGGCGTCGCCCAGCGCGGCGCGCGCCCACAGCCAGAAGATCATCGCGATAAGAAAGAGCGCGATGCCGGCCGCGACACGCGGAGTCGTCGGATCGCGCCGCACGTCGAATAACGCGCACACTGTTTGCGCCACGCACCCGATCCAAGTAAGGACGAGAAGCATGCAATCGAAGAAGGGGACGCGCCCGCGCGGCGGGCCGAAGTCGGGGCGCAAAGACGAGTCGGACGAACCGGCATCGAAGCGCAGACGTTCCGAAGCGGACGACACCGAAGTGCGCGAGCGCCCGGTCGCGCCGCCCGCTTCCGGTTCCGCATCGCGATCATCGAATGCGCCACGTTCGCGCGGTCCGGCCGCGCCGCGCCGTGAGGGTGGCTCGTCGCGACCGTCATCGCGCGGTCCGGGCGCACCACGGCGTGAAGGTGGACCGTCGCGACCTGCATCGCGAGGGCGCGAGAACGAGGGGCGATTCGACCGGTTCAAAGCCAAGCCGGCGCGCGGTGGCACGGGTCGCAATCGCACCAACATCGGCAACCAACCGAGCACCAGGAGCGCACCCGGCCAACCCCAGTCGCCGAGACCGGAGGCGCGCCGAAACGAAGTACGAGAGAGGAGCACGCCATCGCGCGACTTCAAGAACGCTCCACCGCGCGATCGCAGGAGTGGGCCACCACGTGACCGCAGGGACGCTCCACCGCGTGGCAACAGGACGGCACCACCGCGCGATGCACTCGGTGGAAGCGCACCGCGGCGTGATTCTCGCGGGCCGAGCGCACCACGAGATGATCGGCGCGGCACGCTTACGCCACGCAATGACCGGAATCCTTCCGCGCCGCGCAATGAACGGCGTGGAGGCGCTTGGGGCAAGGATCGGAGTGCCTCGCCGCGCAGTCCGGGACGCAGTACGTCGCCCCGCATTTCAGACGATCCGCGGGCAGCACGCGGACCGCGCCACGAACCGTGGTCCACAGCGCGTGGCAAGAGACTGAGCCCAATGGCGAGGGCGAAGCAGCGCCAGCACGATCGGCCACCCGCAGGCCCGCGAGGATCAGGCGGTAGTCGTGGGTTCGCACCATCCACGGAGCGAGGGTTCGCACCATCAACTGAGCGGGGGTTCGCGCCGGCGAACGAGCGCGGGTTCGCCCCACGGGTCGAGCTCGACGACATGGACTTCGCGATCGAATCGACCGGCCACGCACCACAATCATCCACCGCGGGTCCTCCGTCGCTCGTGTGCGAACATTTTCCGCCGTGCGCGGGTTGTCCGCAGATTCCGGTGCCGTACGAAGCGCAACTCGCCGCGAAGCGCGTCGAGTTTGCGGCGGCGCTGGCGCCGCTCGGGGTCGAGGCATCGCTCGTGCACGCGACCATCCCCTCGCCGTTGATTCGAGGGTACCGCAACCAAGCGCGGCTCGTCTTTCGCAAGATGTCGCGCGGCGGGCACCTGCACATCGGACTCGGCATGTATTTGCCGGGCACGCATCGGGTGGTGCACATCCCGAATTGCCCGATCCAACCGGAGCGGCTGAACGCGATCGCGGCCAGCGTGGTCAGAATCGCGGAGGAGCTGAATCTCAGCGTCTACGATGAGCGGGAAGCGACCGGCGTGCTGCGCTATCTGGCGTTGCGTTGCGATCGGGCGCGCAAGCACGTGTTGATGACGCTGATCGTCGGCAATGACAACGGTGAGCCGCTGCGAGTTCTGGCGCGCACGGTGCACGAGCGCTATCCGGAAGTCGTGGGCGCGATGCTGCACGTGAACGCGCGGCACAGCAATGTTCTGTTCGCGGGTGTGGATGCGTGGACGATCGGCGCCGCGCGGTTGGAAGATGAGATCGGGCGCTTTCGCGTGCTGGTGTCGCCGCGCAGTTTCTTGCAGGTGAATCATGGGCAGGCGGAGTGGATCTACGCGCGGTTGGAGGAGCGGTTGACGGAGGGGCCGGCGGTGGCGCTGGCGCCGGCGGCAGCGGCGCCCGCGCCAACAGCACCCGCGGTCGCGACCGATTCCGCCGAGCCCGCGCCTTCGGTGCGCGAGATCGTGCTCGACCTCTATTGCGGTGTCGGTTCCATCGCGCTGCACCTCGCACGACCTGGTCGACTCGTGATCGGTGTCGAAGAGTCGGAAGAAGCGGTGGAGGATGCGCGACGCGCGGCGCACATGAACGCAGTCGCCGGCGTCAAATTCGTGGTGGCGCGGGTCGAGGATTTCTTGCGCGAGCCGGAGCGATTCGGCGTCGATCTCGGCGCGGCGCCGGTACGGGCTGCGGTTTTGAATCCGCCGCGGGCGGGTTGTCGGCCGGGTGTCATGGAGGCTCTGGCGGAGTTGTCGCCCGCGGACGTCGCCTACGTGTCGTGCCGGCCGTTCTCGTTGGTGCGGGATCTCGAGCTGCTCGCGGGTCGATATGCGGTTACCGAGGCGACCCCCGTGGACATGATTCCACTCACGCCCCACATCGAATCGCTGGTGTTTTTACAGCGGAAATAGGCGGTCGCGAGGCCTTCGTGCGCTCCTGTTGACAGCCCCGATCGGCGCCCGCGATACTCACGCGTCCCGTGCGGCGTCCGAGCTGCACGACGTCTTGTTCCTCGGTAGCTCAATTGGCAGAGCGGGTGGCTGTTAACCACTAGGTCGCAGGTTCGAGTCCTGCCCGAGGAGCCAATTCAAGGGGAAGGCCGTTGGAGGCGACTCCGGCGGCCTTTTCTGTTTCATGATTTGTCGGTGCATTCACAATGATGTCAGACGGTTGCCGCAATTCGACCTGGAGACCTGCTTCGGTCCAACTCGAGTTCAAGCGGAAGAAATCAATGAGCCCATCCGGGATCTGTTTCATCCGGCTGGACGCTCGGGCCAGACCGAAGACGCAGCGCGTGACCGTGTTGCGTTGAAGCTTGAGGGAGGGGAGCGCCATTCCGCGGGATGGCGATCCCCCCAAATTGTTGGTGAGGTCGATCCCGTGATCGTGCTACGTTCATTGATGCTTCCTGCCCGGATGCTGGAGATTCGCCGCCATGTTTTCACGATCTTCTGGATCGAACTCCAGCACGGATTTCCCCGTCTGCTTGAGGCGTTTCCACCCTTGCTGGATCGTCTGGGCTCTGTTCCTCGCGGGTTCGACAGTGCACGGACAACAAGACGTGCTGTTCGACACGCGCATGTACGCATTCGATCCGTTGAGCAGCCACTTGGCTACCTCCGACCTCGACGGGGACGGTAGGCTCGACCTCATCGCCGCTGGCCTGCATGGCATGACAGTCCTTCACGGGCAGGGTAATGGCAGGTTTCAGGAGGTCAGCCTCTATGTCACTTCGTCGAAGACTCGATCAGTGATCTTGGGTGATGTAGACAATGACGCGAGGACTGATTGTGTCGTGGCAACGGTTGATTCCACCCTCTACGTGTTCCGTGGTCAGGGTGATGGAACGTTCGAGGAGTGGACGACGTTGCATGCGAGAGCCAGGGTAATTGCTTTGGCGATCGTCGACTTGGATGCGGATGGGGATCAAGATATTCTGGTTGCGCCCAACGATTCCTGGGTAAGTCACTTTCTCAACGATGGAAATGGCGGCTTCGTCCGCAACCAGACTAACTACGGCACGGTGCTCCATGCAATTCAAGTATCCGACATTGATGGAGACTCGTACCAGGATATCGTCTATTCCAACGAGGCACAAACCTGGGTGAAGAAGCGTGCTACGTCGGGTTACATGCCACCGGTGGGATACGCTGGCGGGGCCGGCCCGGGAGGACTGTTGCTTGCTGATCTGAACGCCGACGGCTTGCAGGACTTGGTCACCGCCGATCCCCATAGCACTCACTCGGCGATGTACGTGCGACTCGGGATCGGTGCGGGTCGGTTCGGTTCGAGGACTCAGTATGTGGGGTCATCGGGAGGTCCTTCCCGCGCCCTATCGGCTGCTGATCTCGATGGTGATTCGCACCTCGATCTGGTGGCGGTGACGAACTCCGACTTGATGATCCTTCGCGGCCGCGGCAATGGATCCTTTGACTCTTGGCAACAGTTCCCCGCCGGTCCTGCATCGATTCTTAGCGCCGACTTTGACCAGGACGGGCGCCTGGATCTTGGACTCGCTGGATACCAAGAAGGAGAACACTCGTGGTCCACAATCCTGCTAGGCAACGGCGATGGAACGTTCGGATCACTACCGCAACCAAGCCCGATGCCATGCAAACCGTCCAACATCGTCCTCAATGACTTCGACAATGATGGATGGCTCGATCTCGCAGCCCTGAACCACGAGCACCAGGGACTCGTGATCCTACGCGGGCTAGAAGGCGGGTCCTTCCTTTCCCCAGGATATGAAACGGGGGTGACGTGCGGTCCCGTGTGGCCCTCTGTCGCAAGGCCCTCCTTGGCGTCAGGCGACCTCGACAACGACGGCCACATCGATCTCGTGGCAGCGGTAACCGACTGGGGGACCGGGCTGCCCGATCCGTTCGAGCTGGCGTTCCCTTGCCCTGTCGTCGAAGTCCTGCAGGGAACTGGGCGAATCGACCAATTCCAGCGTTCACACGCAGCAACTGGCCCGCGACCAAGGTATTGCCTTCTGGAAGACGTGAACCATGACGGCGCGCTCGACATTGATGTCAGTTCGGACTCAGCCCTGGTGACAGTCTCGTTGGGAAACGGAGACGCTACCTTCGGTCGGCCGATTGGTTCGGGACTCGGGAACCACCCTGTGCGGTCCATCGGCCTGGGTCGCTTCGACGACGACATCCATCTCGACCTCGCGGTTGCTGTGGAAGACTCGCTATTCCTGTTGCTCGGTAACGGTGACGGTCGTTTTCACCGTAGCTTTGAACGCGTCCTACAAGGAGCAAGTGGAATGAACGTCGGAGACCTGAACGAGGATGGAAACATGGATCTCCTTCTATCCTCCAATCGCTCGTATCGGATGCTCCTTTTCCTCAGTGATGGTCGAGGTGGGTTCACGGATGGGCTTTTGGATGCTCCATGGCTCTATGCGAACCTTGCCGACATTGACGCTGACGGACACCTCGACATTGTCGCAAACCCGGGGTCGTCTTCGAACTGGTCGCTCGTTGTGATTTACCGAGGTCGAGGCGATGGGACTTTTTTCAGCGCGGTTGGACTCGGCATTGGCGAACGCTTCCCGGCAGCGCCGTCGGTCGCGGACGTGACCCGCGATGGGCGGCCCGATCTTGTTGTCGTGGGCGAATGCGCGGTCTCTGTGCTGGCCAACATCTCGTCGTCCACCGGCATCGGATTGGAAGACGCCAATGCGGATCGCGACGCAGATCGCGTTCGCCTCACTTGGAGGCTCGGTGCGAACGCACTGGCTGCGGCGAGCGGTGTACGTATCGATCGAGGTTTCTTCCCCCAAGGACCATTCACGAGGTTGACTGACGTGCCACTCACGCCAACCTCGAGCATGTCTTACATGGATCAGTTCGACTCTCCAGAGAATCGCGACATCTGGTATAGGATCGTATTGCTCGATGCCGCAGAAAATATCCTCAACTTTCAGCAAGTAGAAATTCTCGCAGAAGTGGCACGTTTACAACAAACATCACTCTTGCCACCGCGTGTTACTCCGGATGGAGCCGCCGTGCAGATCCGCTACGTCGTCGCCGGTGCGACAGAGCAAGTCGGAATTTCCATCTTCGATGTTGCCGGACACCGCTTGTGGACGGTCGCCATTACGCCGCACGAGCGCGGCACGTATATGCAGACCTGGAACCGCAGGGTGATTACCGGCGACCGAGCAAGCCGTGGCGTCTATCTCATACGACTCGACGCTCCCACGGCGCCTGCCACCGAAAAGCTTGTGCTACTTGGCCGGTGACGTGCCAACGCGCACGGGGAGCTTTGTCCGAAGCTAGCCACGTCCCTTGGGTCGCAGGTTCGAGTCCTGCCCGAGGAGCCAATTCAAGGGGAAGGCCGTTGGAGGCGACTCCGGCGGCCTTTTCTGTTTCATGCATTGTCGCGTCACTAGCAAAGATGCCGCCTTCATTCGCCGGTCGGTTCACTCACTGCCGCTCCTGCGGGGATTTCGGCTGGAATGTCGCGGAGTTCCTGCTCCACCAGCGTTCCCAAACTGCCCGGATCCTGTGGCATTCTTCGTGGGTGGGCTCATCCGACAGACTCGTCCGCCATGCTCCCGCCGGGCCGAACGGCAGCCCCGTCCAGATTCTCAAGTACCTGTCGGCGATGCCGCGCACATTGGGTTCCGGGTCCTCGAGGCGCGAGATCAGAACCGGGATGGCGTTGCGGTGGTGTGCGGATGGGAGATACCAAATCACATCCACCGCACCTCGGCAAAGCTCATCGAACAGAAGAGAGTGCGCACTTGCCGAGGGATTCATCGCGAGCCCCATGTACGACTTGTCGCGGTTGTCCTTGCGCATCCAGCCGGCGACTGTCGGAACGAAGCAGTCTTGCCTGACGAACCAGACGGCCTGCCGCGTCGCATCGGCCTGGGTCGCAGGTGCCGAGCGCTTGGACGTCTCGGCGAGCTGCACTGTGCGCGCCACCATCGCCGCCCCCTCTTCGGGCGTTGGCGATTGGACCGTGATCCGGAAACAAGCGAAGTCCTGCACTCTGTCAGCCCGCGCGCCAAGCTTGTTGCGGAGTTCTGGATGCATCGAGCCGATCAGCGGGGGGTCTGTGCTCACGTCACGGAACTCGATCGCTACTTGGCGGTGATCATGACTCCGGGTGTCGCGAACATGGTGACCGTCCGGCTCCAGAACCCAGCGCGAGCCATACCTCTTCTCGATCGCTGTACGAACAGCTTGCCAGTAACCGACTTGTTCTCTGTGCGCAAAGTGCACCGCGAAAAGATCGTAGATCCCGGGTTGCTCGAGCGCCACCCAGCGCTGGATCGCGAGCCAGTACGAGAACGGGGTCTCGGACGTCACCCCATACGCCAATGATCTCCCTCCACTGAAGCCGCTACGATTGGCTTCGTAGGGGTCGGGAACCCAGCTTCCATCGGCGGATCGCAGCAGGAAGAGGAAGTTGTCGTCCCGTCCCAAGCGCCGGTAATTGCCGCCCACCCACTCGTGCCACCTTCCTGGGCCTTCCAGGGCGACGAACATCTGCACGACGATCGGCTCTCCGAGGATGTACTCGGCTTTCGGCAGGCGAAACTCGCGGCGGAGGTCGGTAGGTCTGCAGCTGTGGAGCGTATCGTCGTACGCTTTTCCCGAACGAGAGACGCACACCCGGACCGCGGAGCCAGGCGAGGCCGGCAGTGTCACCCACTCCCAGTCGACCTTCACATGGAGCGGCCTCCCGTCTTGCGAGACGCGGTTCTCGGCGCGGCCGCCGCCGGGCCACTGCATCGCCGCCCCGGCCACGATGAGGCCAATCACTCGAGACAAATGACGCCTGCGCACAGCGACCTCCCCAGCAATCGTTCGTCAATATACAAGCCGTTGAACGATCTGCCCTGAAAAAGCCAGAAAGACAGGGAGAACGCGCGACTCTGGTGGTTTACAATGTGTCGACCAAAAATGCACAACTTCGGGAGGACCCCATGCCGCTCGGCCGAAAATCCGACTTCATCCGAGCCTGCGCCCCGCTCGGAGCTCTGGTGTTGCTCGGCTTCACCGTGCCCTCGGCGCACGGCACGAACGGCTCCGTCGACATCTTCGGCGATCGCAGTGGCACCACGTGCCAGAAGACGATGGCGTTGGTCGATTCGATCTATGTCATGGCACGACTCGGCGGGGCGACCTCGAGCGGCATCCATGCAGCATCCTTTCGCATCGACGGCATGCCACCCACCTGGCTCGTTCTTGGAATCGCACCCAACCCGCATGTGAAGGTCTGGGTAGGGAGCCCGTTCATCAGTTCCGGCACGCTGATCTCCTTCGATTGTCAGGCTGGCAACGCGAACGACTTGGTCCAACTCTTTGCCATCGGCATCTTTGTGCCTCGCACGCCCCCGCTCCAGGACGTCCGCTTGACAGTTCGCTCATACCCGTTTTCTCCAACGACCACGACACCGCTCCTCTTTTTGTGCAACCCTCCAGACCCACCTGGTTACTTGGCATTCCCCGCGCTCGGCGGCGAGTTCATCGCCAATCCTCAGACGTCGAGCTGTGCTGTCGGTTTGCAGACGGCGACTTGGTCGTCGATCAAGAGCCTCTACGCGAGCCCTTGACGAACTCTTTGCGCGTTTTTGTCGTCGCATCCGCAAGGGTGTCTACATTAGACTGCCGGGCGCAGACGGTCTCACGCATGTTGGCGGAGAGGGTGGCGCTGGGTTGTGATGTTGTGGGCATGAAACGTGAGGCGAAGTTGGCCGCGGCAGTCCCGCAGCCGGGCGTGGGCGTCGTCTGGGCCGCTGGCGAATACCGCCTGGTGGCGACCCGCGTCTTCGTTGCCGGCGAGCGGATGTTCCACATGGAAGGCGAGCCCGCGCGTCGCCCGACGCGCTACACCGTCCAGATTGACGAGGACCTGCACTTGGAGATCGTCCCTGGAACGACGGACGAGGAAATCTTCGACCGCTACTTCTGGCGGTTCATGAACCACAGTTGCGAGCCCAACGCCTTTATCCAAGGGCGGGATGTGTTCGCGCTCCGCGAGATCGCGCCCGGGGAGGGTGTGACTTTCAATTACAACACGACCGAATACAACATCGCCGAGCCCTTCGATTGTCGCTGCGGCAGCGTGCATTGCCTCGGGACCATCCGCGGTTTCAAACATCTCCCCGAATCCAAGCGCCGGCGTCTCGAGCCGTTCCTGGCTCGTCATCTTCGCTCGCACTTGCGAGTCTCAGGGCCCGGCGCCCTGGCTCCACTTGGCAGAGCGGGTGGCCGTTAACCACTAGGTCGTAGATTCGAGTCCTGCTAGGATGTCGGTCACGACGAGGTTGGGTCGCCGCCCGGCAACCTCGAGAGACAAGCTCCCGCAATGCATTCCCCGAAAATGGCAGGAATTCGACGCGCGGGCCTGTGCGCCTTGCAAGCTGTGCTTCTCGCATTCTGCGCTCCCGGTTTCGCCCACCCGCAAAGCTGCATCGACTACGAAAGCTATTTCCATTGGATTTCCAGCGCCGATATCCCTTCCCCCACCTGGTACGCCAGTTCGCTCGCGGTGGCTGGAAACCTACTCTGCATCATGGATCAATACGGCTTGGTCGTGAACGACGTCACCGACCCGAAAGCACCGCGATACGTGGGCCGAAACAACATGGGTCCGGGGATCATGACCGCCGCAGGAAGCTTCGCGTACGTCGTTTCGGAACCCGCACGCACCGTGCTGTCGGTGATCGATCTCGCGAACCCGTCGGCGCCGGCCATCCGGGGGAGCGCGCAACTGCCCGAGGAGTGCACGGCGCTCGCGATCCTGGGTTCGCATCTCTTCGCCGCTTGCGGCTCGACTTTGCAGTCGATCGACGTGACCGACCCGAGCCGTCCCACGATCGCGGGCTTCGGGAACACTCTGGGGCGGACGACCGACATCACCGCACGAGACTCCCTCGCCTTTCTCACGCATGCCAACATCTTCCCTTGGAGGCTCGAGGTGATCGACATCTCCGACCCCCTGCATCCCCAGCGCATTGGACGTTTCGCGAACGCGCCTCCGACCGACATCGAGGTCCTTGGGAACTACGTCTACATGCTGACGAGCATCGGCCTGCATGTGATCGACGTTTCGGATCCGCGTGCACCCTTTCTCGCCACCCATCTCGGCGTCGAGGCGTGGCGACTCGCGGTTGCTGGCGACACGGCGTATCTCATCTCGTACCAGGGAGTGATCTTGGTGGACATCGAGAACCCGGCGCAGCCGCACGTCATCGGCCGGGCCGGTGTCATCGGCCCGGCGACTCACATCGTGGCGGCCGGCAGGAATCTATACGTGGCCGTTTCGGAATCTTTCCCGCGGTCGGTCTTCGGGATCGAGATCTTCGACATCGCATCACGGCGACTTCCACCGGTCGTTGCGCGAATCCCGGGTCCGGCATACAGCGTGAGCACGGCGGGTGATCTCCTGTTCTGCAGGCTCGGAGGCTCCCTTCCGTACGCGCGGGTGTCACTCTTCGACATCACCGACGCGAGCGTCCCCCAGGCGCTCGGCACGATCGATCTGCCGACCTATCCCAGTGCGGTCGCGATGATCGGCAATGTGGCCTGCTTCGCCGACGGGCCCGCGGGGATCCAACTCAACGACCTCACGAACCGCGATGCGCCTCGTTACTTGAAACGCATTGCCACGCCTGGAGAAGCGAGTGATGTGGCGGCGCTCGGGACGCATGCGTACGTGACGGATACTGCCTCTGGAGTGTGGATCGTCGATGTTTCCGATCCTGGCGACGTGCGTGTCGACACGATCATCGCGGTGCCTTCCGCAGCCATCGAGATCGCGCAGAATCGCGCCTACGTCGGCGGGCCGAACGACGTTCTCGTGTTGAACCTCGCGAACCCAGTCGCTCCCACCGTGATGGGAAGAGTGCCGGTGGGAGGGCCGTTCGCGGTGTCGGAAACGATGCTGGCGAGTGCCAACGAGGCTGGGTGGGTCTCGCTCTTCGACGTCTCGGAGCCCGGGGCGCCTGCATTCTTGGGGCAGGTGCGAACACCACATCCCGAGATTCCCTACGTCACACTCATACCGCGGATTGCGATGACTTCACGCCACGTCTACGTCAGCGGGTTCGAAGTCGGGATGCACGTCGTGGACATTTCGGACCCGCGCTCGCCGATGGTCGTGGGAGAGTTTGGCCCACCTGAATCGCATGATTCGTTCTATGGGATCGCGATCGCAGGGGAGCACGTTTTCCTCGCCGAACGCGATGGTGTAACGATCGTCCCCGCCGCCTGCGGCACCGCGACTCCGGTTCTGCTGCACGATCTCGAAGCGGAAGCCATCGCGGATGGGGTGCGACTGCATTGGATGGGCGACACCACGGGGCGGGCGCTATTCGAGATCAGGAGGGCGCGAGGTTCGCAACCCGACGACGGCGAGTACCGCACCCTCGACAACGTCGAGATCAGCAGCGACGGCCCGATACACGAGGCGCTCGACCGCGACGTCGAGCCTGCCACCACCTACTCCTACCGCATCGCCGCACAATTCGCCTCCGGGGAGCACGCCGAGATCGGCCCGGTCATCGTGACGACGCGCGAGCTTCATTTCGGCCTGAGGCTCCTGGGGCCGAGTCCGATGCGCGACCACACCTCATTGGGTCTCGAGCTGCCGCGAGCGATGCCGATCGATCTAGGCTTGTACGACGTGGCCGGGCGCTTGGTGCGGCGCCTGGCGTGCTGCGGCACGCTGCCCGCGGGACGGCACGTCGTGACCTGGGATGGTCACGACACGAACGGACGGCGGGTTGCGAGCGGCGTCTATCTCGCCGCGCTGCAAAGCGGCAAGAACGTCACGATTCAACGAATCGCGGTGATGCGATGAGAAGGCCCCTGCGAATCCAGCTTGTGCTCCTGTTGTGCGTCGGGCTCTACGAAGAGGCCGCAGCGGAATGCGTCGACTACGGCACGACGTTGCGCTGGGCCGGGAGAATGGAGTCCTTCTCTGCTGGCAGACGTACGACCAATCGCCGCCCGGTTTCGAAGTGAGGCGGGCTCGAGGAAATGATGCTTTCGAATCGCTGGGCCTCGCGAGCCACGCGTCGCCGAACCATTGGGAGTTCTTCGACTCCACGGTCGAGCCCGGAACGACCTACACCTATGCCATCCATATCCTCGGCGAGCAGGACTCCATTGCGGGCACCATCACCGTCACGACACCGCAAGCGCACTTTGCTTTGCTTCCGCCAGAACCGAATCCGGCGCGCGAGCACGTGCGGCTCCGCTTCGAACTGCCGAGTGCGACGCCCGCCGATCTTCAGGTGTACGACGTCGCGGGCCGGCTCGTGCGACAGTTGCAGGCGGGCAATCGGCCAGGAAATCACCTCGCGCTCTGGGATGGACGGGACGGGGTGGGCCGGCAGGTCCCGAACGGACTCTACCTCGTTCAGCTCCGCGCCGGAGCACGCATGGCCACAACTCGCGTCCTATTCCTCCGTTGATGTTGTTTCGAATGACGCAATCAAGTGTCTAGCAAGCGACGTTGTTCGTGCGCCATGCGCCCGACTGGAGTCAAGGCGCGGTCACCTCGGTACGTGGTGCAACTGGCCGAAAGCTTACCGGTAGATGATCAGGTCCGACATCAAGCGTGGACTCGCTCCACGCCAGGGATGCCGTCGAAGCCCGAATCGAAGCTCATGATGCGTTGGATCTTGTGTCGCTGCATCACGGCCAGATGAATCGCATCACGGGCGGAGAGGGTTGGATTGCCGAGAACGATTGTGCGAGCTTGTCCGACGCAGGCACTGTCGATCGCGAAGACGTCATCCACGATTCCGAGGATCGCGTCGAAGCAAGGCTGGATCGCGTCGCGACGAGAGATCGCAACGTATCGATGCAGGATCTCCTGGAGTACTTCAGCATCCGTGACGAGTCGTTCGCGCCGGCTCACGGATCGCTCCAGGAGTTGCTGTGCGTCCGCTTTGTGTGGGTGTGCTGCACCGACCAGATACATCGGGATGTTCGAGTCGATGAAGATCAACGCCCGG
>Ga0247727_10010801_pt1 | contig 16100 bp, 11 predicted proteins | sample WisWelCaveWW1625_FD_202498 | JGI IMG/M metagenome (GOLD analysis project Ga0247727, IMG submission 202498) | Biofilm microbial communities from Wishing Well Cave, Virginia, United States - WW16-25 | ecosystem: Environmental > Aquatic > Deep subsurface > Groundwater > Cave microbial mat | place... | reverse complement strand
CCACCTGCACGAGGACCCGGACTTCATCGCCCTGGCCGACTGCGTCGCGCAGGCCCTCGACGACGCCGGGTTGCACGATGGGAAGCGCGGCCATGACGTCGGGCTGGTCGTGACCCACGAGAGCCCGGGGCTGGCGCCGCACGTGCAGGATTTCTTCCGCTGGGGAAAGATGGCGCGGGCCTGGTGGAGATCGCGATCCAAGTTCAGCCCGCCGGATTTCCTCTACGAGCAGCAGAGCGGCAGCGTCTACCGCCTGCACTCGTTCCTCTATCTCCACTACCTCTCGGCCCTGTTCCACCTGCACGGCTTCACCATGTACAACAACAACGCCTGCGCCTCCGGAGCGTTCTCGCTCGCCGTGGCGGCGGACAGGATCCGCCTCGGGGATTCGGACGCGGTCGTCGTGGTCGGCGGCGACATCCCCGAGGACGGCACGAAGTTCCGCTGGTTCCGGGACCTGGGCCTGTACTCGCCGCGCGGCCAGTGCCGCTCCTTCCGCGCCGATCGCGACGGCATGGTGCTGGGCTCGGGCGCCGCCGCCCTGGTCCTCGAGGATCTCGACCTCGCCCGCCAGGCCGGCCGCAAGGTCTACGCCGAATGGCTCGGCGCCGGGTTCACCTCGGACGGCTGGAAGGTCACCTTCCCCGACATCGTGGGGCGCCGCTACGCCGGCGCCATCGCCCGCGCCCTCAAGGTGGCGCAGGTGGACCCGCGCGACCTGAGCCTCCTCGTACCGCACGGGGTCGGGTCCGGTCTGTACGATCGCTTCGAAGCCTCGTGCCTCGGCGACGCGCTCGGGGACGGCGGGGCGCCCTGGCCCCCGATGATGCTGCTCAAGCAGGCAATCGGGCACACGCTCGGCGGCTGCGCCCTGGTCGAGACCGTCGCGGCCCTCCTGGCGATGCGCCGGGGGGAGATCCCTGAGGCGGCGCGCTGCGCCGACCCCGACCCGGCGCTGTCGATCGGGCCGCCGCGGCCCGGCCCGCTGCGCGCCGACGGCCTGCTTCTGAAGTGCACCAACGGGTTCGCCGGACAGAACGGCGCCATCGTTCTGCGCGCCGTCGCCCCGTGAGCGCAACGCCGCGGACGGGCGCAACGCCGCAGGCGGGCGAGGCGCCGCAGGCGGGCGCCGAACGGCGGGCGGGCGCGCGCCGGCCATGGGCGGGGCTCCTGCGGCGCGTCCTCGAACGCGACCCGGAAGAGATTGACCGGCGCGCCGCGCGGTTCGCCATCGCCCGACCCGGGGGGCGCAGCCTGGTCGCCCGGCTGGGCGAGGCCTTCATCGGCGGCTACAACGCGACGCTCCGCCTGGAGTCGCTGCGGCAGGTGGCCGGGCAGGGGGCGGCCGTGGACCCGCACTTCCGGCCCTTCTTCTTCGAAGGCGCCGCGATGGCGTACCTTCCGCGCGGCTACCTGTTGAGCGGGTACACGCCGGAATCAGCCGAGCGCGATCTGCTGGAGATGCACCCGGACTTCCTCTACCTCTATTACGTCGGACTCGGCTTCTGGCACGCGATGCGCCACCCGCGCCGGCCGTCGTCGATCGAGCGGCTCGCCGGGCACCTCGACCCGATGTACCTCCCGCTGTGCTACGACGGGTTCGGCTTCAAGGTCGGGTTCTTCGACTACCCCGGACGGCCGGAGGCCCGCCGCCTGCTCGATCGCTCCCCCGCCGAACGGCGGTCCGCGATCTACCAGGGGTTCGGCCGCGCGCTGTTCTTCGTTTACATGGACGACGAGGCGGGCTTCCGCCGCGAGCGCGACGCCGCGGGCGGCGAGCACCGCGAGGACATGGAGCACGGGCGTTCGCTCGCTCTCGCCTTCACCGGCGTCGATCGGCCGGAGACCATCGCCGCGCACGTCGCCGCGGCGGAGGACGAACCGGATCTGCGGGCCCGCCTGACGGGCGTCACCTGGGCGCTGACCGCCCGGGCGATGAACGACGCGGCCTACTTCCGCCGCTGCGCCGCGTCGGCCCCGGCCGGCTGGAGCGATCTGATGCCGGGGCTCGCCGCGCTGTGCAGCAAGGCGCTGGCGGAATCGCGCACGTACACCGAGTGGCAGGCGAAGACGCGCAACGCGGCAGGCGACGCCTACGCCGCGGCGCGCGCGCCGGCAGGCCGGTAGGAACGGCGCGGGCGGGCGGCCCCCAAAGGCTTCAGGGGTTCCAGACGAAGGACAGGTCGGTGTCGATCGGCCTGGCGAGACCGCGCTCCTCGTCCACGAACTTCTTCAGCGCGTCGTCGTCCAGCGACAGGCGCTTCGCGAGACGGGGATCGCCCGGGAAGAGCCTGTGCGCGTCCTTCCAGGTCCGCCGCGCGTCGTCGAGCCGGCCGTTCTTCACCTGGGCGTCTCCCAGCCCCAGATACGGCAGCAGGTTGTGCGGCCGCAACTGCGCGGCGGGGACCCCCGACTGCATCCTCAGGCAGGCCTTGAAGTCATCGATGGCCTGCGACGAGTGCATGAGCGCCCTGGGCCAGTGCAGGTGGTTCATCGCCCTGCCGTACATCGCCGCCCAGGAGCCGGGCTCCCGTTCGAGAACGATGGTGAGCTCGCGGATCGACCGGTTCGAGAGCAGCCCCTGGCCCACGATGCCGTACCCCGGGTAGGGCATCTTGTCGACATAGGCCAGCGCCAGGTTCAGGCGCAGCGCCATCACGCCGCCGTGGGCCGCCACCTCCTTCTCGAGGAAGTCGATCGCCCGCTGTGCCTCGCCCGCCTGCGCGCACGCACTCCGGTATTCGTTGCCGTATCTCAGGTTCCCGGGGTCGAGGGCGATGGCGCGCTCGAAGTGGCCGAGCGCCTCCTCCTTTCGTCCGGCGGGCGCCAGGGTCTCCGCCAGATCGAAGTGCGCCGCTGCGCTGCCCGGCTGCCGGGCGACCGCGGCCAGGCGCTTGTCGATTTCCGTGGAATCCGGCGCCGCCATCGCCATGAGCGCCGCGCAGGTCAACGCGGCGCCGGCGGCCATGGCGCGTGCGGCCGCGGCGCATGCGGCCACGGCGCGTGCGGCCGCGGCGCGCGGGGGGAGGCCCGCCGCCGCGATACACATGCGCCCGTTCCGGCGGATTCGCGCGCTCATTTCGCCCCGACGGGATGCACGCGCCGGACGACGGTGTCCGGCCGGAGGTTGCGCAGGCTTTCCGTGGCGCCGTCCGGCCAGCGGATCGTCGCCTCGTCCACGGTCGCGGTCGGGCCCAGGCCGAAATGCAGGATGGCGCTGCTCTGCGAGGCGTAGCCGGCCCCGCCCTCCACCTCGCGGATCTGCGTCAGGTCGCCGGCGCGCAGCGTCACGCGGGCCCCGATCGCTCCGGTGTTGCGGCCGGTCTGGCGCAGGTCGAACGCGATCCAGTGCCGCCCGCGGAGGCCCCGGTTGCGGTAGAGCGCCGGCCGCTCGCCCTGGTTGGCCACGAAGAGATCGAGCCAGCCGTCGCCGTCGAGATCGGCCACGGCGATGCCGCGGCCGTCGAAGGTGTCGGTGATTCCCTCCTGCGCCGCGACCTCGATGAAGATTGGACCGTCGTTCCGGAACAGGCGGGACGGCTCGTACCCGGAGAAACTCCGGCTGCCCATCATCGGCCAGTTCCGGCTGTCCGTGATGTCGACGTCCGGTGTCGTCGCCATGGTCGCGAGGTCGTACCAGTAGTTTCCCTGCTCCGCGGACACGAATCCGTTGACCGTGAAGATGTCGAGGTCGCCGTCGTTGTCGTAGTCGAGGAACTTGCCGCACCACCCCCAGCCGCCCTCGTAAACCTCGGCCGGATCGGCCACGTCGGTGAAGGTGCCGTTCCCCATGTTGTGCCAGAGCATGTTCCCTTCGTGCAGGTACTCGGTCGTGGTGATGTTGGTGACGTAGATGTCGAGGAAGCCGTCGTTGTTGTAGTCGCCGAAATCGACGTTCATGCCTTTCTTCGTGTCGCTCCCCTTGGCGGCCTTCGAGATGTCGCGGAAGGTCCCGTCCCCCTCGTTCCTGAACAGCTTGTCGTCGCCGAAGTCGTTGGCGATGTAGCAGTCCTGGTCACCGTCGTTGTCGATGTCGGCGCAGCCCAGGTCGAGCGTCCAGCCGGTGTCGTCGACCCCGAGCCGGTGGGCCACGTCGGTGAAGGTCCCGTCCCCGTTGTTGTGGTAGAGGAGGTTGCTGCCGGCGTTGCGCGCGCTCTCGAAGCTGTCGTGCATGATCCGGGTCGTCTCGACGCGCCACAGGTCGGCCGGCTTGAAGTAATTGCCGACCATGAGATCGAGGTTCCCGTCGAGATCGTAGTCGACGAAGACCGCGGCGTTGCCGTTGCCGCAGTCGCCCACCCCGGCCGCCCGCGTGATGTCGCTGAAGGTGCCGTCGCCGTTGTTGCGGAACAGGAAGTTGCAGCCCCATTTGACGACATAGAGGTCGGGGCGCCCGTCGTTGTCGACGTCGCCGAAGACGGCGTCCATCGTGGTGCCGCTGCGCTCGTTGACGCGCGCGACCCCGGCCTGCGCGGCCACGTCGGTGAAGCGGAACCCTCCGTCGTTGCGGTAGAGATGGTTCGGCTGCCCGCTGCGCGAGTCGCTGACGTAGAGGTCGATGTCTCCGTCCCCGTCGTAGTCGGCGGCGGCGACGGCCGCGCCCACGGACGCCAGCCAGTTCATGATGTTGCCGAATCGGGGATCGAGGTCGGGCTTGTGGTGCACGGAGGCGATGCCGGCCCTGCGCGTCACGTCCTCGAACTGCGGCTCCTGGCGCCCCGGATGACCGTCGACCGCGGCGCCGCAGCCGACCATGACGGTGAGTCCCGCGAGGCAGAACGGCAGGGCGGCCGCCCGCACGGCATCGATGCCCCCGCGTGACCGCTCCATACGATCTGCCACCCCTACGGAACCCGGTTGAGCGCTGCGTGTGCCGTCGATCGTACAGGTTTCCCGGCTCCAGTCAACCGGTTCAGGCGGATCAGGACCCGGCCCGCGCGAGCTGGGCGACCAGATCCTCGACGCGCGACTGCGTGCCGTCCGCGCCGAGCCGGCTGCGCGCGGCGTCCCGGAAGGCGACGAGGCCGTCGACGGTGAAGCTCACGTGCGACAGGTCCAGCGGACGCAGATCCGAGAAGAGCAGGGTGGTCGTCTCGTCCGGGCGGCCCGGCGAGGTCACCACGATCCGCACCGGCCGCAGGCCCAGCGCCGTCTTCTCGTACTGCTCGTACAGCGCGGTCTTCAGCAGGGAGCCCGTCTTGCCGTAGTATTCGAACTTGCGCGGCCGGGAGTTCCTTTTCTCGACCCAGCAGCGGATGCGCGGGTAGTTGGCCTCGTAGCCGATCCGCGTCAGCTCGAGGCGCCAGCAGCGCGCGCCCCCGATCTTCTCCTCGCCGTCCAGCCGCGCGGTGTAGTTGCGCAGCAGGTTGCCGCGCGCCAGGTCGCCGTAGGAGATGTCCCCCTCGAGCACGCTCTGCGCCGACAGCTGCAGCGGCCTCGCGGCCTTCGGCAGCAGGAGCCAGTACAGCCCGCGCATGATGAGCAGCGTCCCGGGGTAGAACTGCGCGGGCTCGCGCATCAGGACCAGCCCGTGGTCCTTCCCGTGCGCGATCATCGTGTAGCGCGCGGTGCGTTCCTTCCAGACGGTGGTGGGATTCACCGCCCGCAGCGTGAAATCCAGCGCGTAGTCGATCTCCGGGCTGCGGATCTCCTCGGCGCGCCGGAGAATCTCGGCGGCCGGACCCTGCCCGGCGGCCGGCCCGGAAGCCGGCCCGGCCGCCGGCGCGGGCGCCGGCGCGGGCACCGCGGCAGGCGGGGCGGCAGGCGCCGGGACGGTCGGGGGCGCGGGCTCCTGAGGCCGGGCCGCGAGGGACGGAACGAATCCCGCGACGGCGATCAGATAGACGAGAACGGCCGATCCGCGCATCTCCCTCATCCCGCCGCGCGACCGCGCGAACAACGAACCGGCCACCCCCGGCAGTTCGGGGGTGGCCGGGATTCAGGCCGGAGCCGGTGCCTCAGGGACAGGCGACGAGCGTGGCGTCCCGGTTGCCCACCTGCCCGGGCCCCTCGTTGTTGTAGGTGCCCTGGTAGGTGTCGAACACGTCGCGTTCGAGGTAGTAGAAACCCCTGCCGGGGGCCGGGTTCAAAATGTCGGTCCCGGTTCCCGGGCCGTTGTTCATGATGCACACGGCATTGGAGTAGTTCCCGCCGGCCGCTCTCATGTTGGCCACATCGCCGCGCGCCACATCGGCCATGAGCCCGCCACCGCCGCCGCCACCGCCCTGCCCGCCGACCGAGAACTGCACGTTGTTGAGCATGTTGATCCGGCGGAGGAAGATCGGCGGGCAGACGATCCTCTGGTGCACCTCGTGCGACACCTCGAGGATCTCGCCGACCTGGACGCCGGTCGTGTCGTAGATCGGGATGACCGTGCCGGGGCCGTAGTAGATCTCCCCGGGCTCGGGCGGCACGTCGTTGATCGTGGTGGTCATGTGCGACGGGTCGTTGGTGTGCAGGAGCCCGGCGGCGGTGTCGATCTCGACGAAGACGTCGAAGAACGAGTCGGCGGGGAAGTTCTCGGCGGGAGCGAGAGAGCGGATCTCGCCCGCGGACGTCATGGATGGCGCGAGCATGACCCGCAGGGCGCCGGCGCAGGCGCCCGTGCCGTCAAACAGGGCGTTGGCCATCAGGGTCAGCATGAGGTCGCGGCCGTCGCCGGGGTCGGTGGGGCCGCCACGCAGGATCCGGAAGTCGCCGGGGAGCATGATGGTCTCCGTGCACGCGGGGTTGTAGAGCGTCAGCCGCAGCGTGATCCAGGAGTCGAAGCAGTACTCCTCGGGCGGAGGCGGCGGCTGCCAGGAGGCCGGCGGCCCGACGCTGTGGTCGATGTTCCTGATCGTCCCGATGATGCCGCCGCCCTGATCGGCGATGGGGATGAGCAGGCCGGCCGGGGAGAGGTACTGCGTGCCGATGTCGGGCGGGATGTTGCGGATTCCAATAGGCCCCGGGGTACTGGCCGCCAGGGGAGCCGGGTTGACGTTGTGGAAGACGCCCTGCGCCGGCAGATCGATGTCGACGAACACGTCGAAGAACGAGTCCGCCCAGTAGCTGGCTGAGGGCATCTGGCTCTGCGTCCGCCCCATCGAGGGCGGCGCCGGGCTGGTGCGGACCAGGTACGGCCCGATGACCGGGTCGAAGCCGGTGAGATCGAGCGACACGATCTCGGTGTCGATGGTCTGCGCCGGGCCGCAGATGTCCCCGACGGATGGGCAGTCGGAATCGGTGACGCAGGGCGCGCCGCTCAACGAGCAGCGGCCGGTGGAGTACGGCGCGCCGCGCTGGACCATGGTCGGCCCCCTGGCCTGCAGGTGCGTCGCCGGGCCGCCGAAGATATCCAGATCGAGATCCAGCCGCGTGTCGAGGCAATCGGTCCCCGGAGGCGGGAAGGGCGGGTCGACGTGGTGCCGCTCGTAGAGGATGCGCGCCCGCGGCGCGCCCGTGGCCCGGTCGAACAGGATGACCGGATCGACGAAGGGGTTCTCGTACGGCTCGTCCCTGGGGGGCAGCGTGTGGATCTTGCGCCTCAGGTGAATGGGGCTGTTGTTCGTCCAGACCTCGCCGAGCGCGGGCAGATCGACGTCGACGAACACGTCGAAGAACGAATCGCCGCTCATGAACGCGCAGGTGGCCGGATCGACCTCGACGTTCTCGATCATGCCCATGGTGGGCATCAGGGCATTCAGGTGGACGTTGCCCACGAGAGCGCCCGTCGGGTCGAAGACCCCGGTCAGCGACATGCTGACGATCTCGGTGGGGATCGTGGCGCTCATTTCGGGCTGGCGGTCGACCACCGTGGGCGGCTCGCCGGCGCTCGACAGGCGCACGACGCGGGGCGGCGTCCCGATCGCGGAGAGGTCCTCGATGACGAGGATCGCGGTCGAGGGGAAGGCGTCCGTCCCCGGCGGGATCGGCGGGCAGCCTGCCGAGGGCTGGCCCGCGCCCATGCGGATCGTGCCTGTGGTGCTCCCGCTCATGCCGCCCAGCGGACCCGGGGTGTGTCCCACGAAATCGATCCTGTAGGTGATGTCGAAGAAGCTGTCGACGGCCCAGCTGCCGCCGGGCATCTGCGTCAGTGTGGTGTGACCGGGGCTCGGCATGCCGAAGGCCGTGCCCGCGGTGATCCTCAACAGGTCGAAATCGGGATCGCCCGGCGGGATCTGCCCCACGATACCCAGCATGTCCGTGTCGAAGGACTGGACGGGGTCTCCCGGCGTGCGCGGGGCGGTGTCCGACTGGCAGTTTGTGGGCACGATGAGGGTCCGGAAGAACCCCGTCTGCGCCCCGGTGCCCCTCAGGTTCAGCGTGAGCGAGGAGTTGAAGGTCTCATGCTCGCCGCCGAGGCTGCCGCCGGGGGTGCGCGTCACGTTGAAGAAGCGGTCATGCTTCGCGTCGATCTCGATCGTGGTGCCCGGCGGCAGGCCGTCGATCATCCGGTGCAGATCGGCCGGGCTGACATACTCGCAGCCCACCGGAGGCAGGCTGGCGGTGCCCGACCCGTCGTCCACGACGGTGCAGGGCGGCGGCGCCGGCTGGCCCGCCTGCATCCGAATCGTCCCGGTCGTGCTCCCCGACATGCCGCCCAGGGGACCCGGGGAGTGACCCACGAAGTCGATCCGGTAGGTGATGTCGAAGAAGCTGTCGACGTTCCAGTTCCCTCCCGGTGTCCCGGTCAGGGTCGTGTGGCCGGGGCTCGACAGGCCGAATCCGGTCCCGGCGGTGATGCGCAGAAGATCGAAGTCGGGGTCGCCCGGCGGCAGTTGCCCCTGGAGCATGAACATGTCGGTGTCGAAGGACTGGACCGGGTCGCCCGGTGTGCGGGGTCCGATATGCGTCTCCACCTGCGCCTGCATGCCCACGACCCGGTTGAAGCCCGACAGCAGGCCCGTGCCCATCATGTTCAGCCCGAGGAAGGACTGGAACTGCTCGACCTCGCCGCCCAGGCTGCCTCCGGGGCTGGTCGTGACGTTGAAGAACTCCTGGTGCTGCACGCCGACGTTGATGGTGGTGCCGGGCGGCAGGCCGTCGATGATCATGTGCAGGTCCTGGGGGCTGACGTAGCCGCAGCCGGGGGGAGGCAGGTCGACCGTGCCGCTGCCGTTGTCCGGGACCGGACAGGGGCTCTGCGCGAACACCGGCGCGCAGCACGCCGCCAGCACGATCAGCGCGGGTATGAGAACCCCGCGGCTCGGACAGGATATCCGGAGAAATGGGAACCCACGCCGGATGCGCACCATAATGATTCGCCCCCCCTGGCAAGCAGCGAGTCGACTTCCGAGACCGTGAACTTGTCGAGACGATGACCCCTCCTTACGCCAATTCTCGATAAAGATCAAGATGTTTCCGGCGCTCCTGTTCCCTGCGATCCCCATGCGGAGGGGCGGAGGGGGCTCCGGGCGGGAGGTACGGGCGGGAGGTCTGTGCCGCGCGTTCCGGGATGCGGTAGCATGCGCCGGGATTGACCGCATCCGTCACGAGCGACAACGCCGACCGGGAGCCTCGTCCATGCCCGACACCGTGAACACGACCCACGATCCGTCGGCTATCCTGGAGACGGCATTCGCCTTCTGGTCCTCGAAAGTCCTGCTCACGGCGGTTGAGATGGGCCTGTTCACGAAATTGGACGGTCGCGCCCTGACCGGGCGGGAACTCGGCGCCGAGATGGGGCTCCACCCGCGCGGCATCGGTGACTTCTTCGACGCGCTCGTGGCAATGAAGTTCCTCGACCGGCGGGGCCTCGGCCCGGAGGCGCGCTACTCGAACATCCCCGCCGTGGCGATGTACCTGGATCAGAAAAGCCCGCACTACATCGGCGGGATTCTCGAAATGTTGAATGTGCGCCTGTTCCGCTTCTGGCACGACCTTCCGGACGCGCTGCGGACGGGGAAGCCGCAGAACGAGGTCAAGCACAGCCGGAAGCCGGTGTTCGAGGAGCTCTACGCCGACCTGCCGCGGCTGGAGCAGTTCCTGGGCGCGATGACCGGCCTGTCGCGCCTCAACTTCCAGGCGTTCGCCGAGAAATTCGACTTCGCGCCGTTCAGGACGCTGTGCGATGTCGGCGGGGCGACCGGCCTGCTGTCGATCGAGGTGGCCAGGAGGCATCCGCACATCCGGGCCGTCTCGTTCGACCTCCCCGCGGTCGAGCCGGTCGCCCGGAAGTCCATCGCCGCCGCCGGCCTCTCCGGCCGCGTCTACACCGCGGCCGGCGACTTCTTCAAAGACCCGCTTCCCGGGGCCGACCTCATCACCATGGGCATGATCCTCCACGACTGGAACCTGGAGAAGAAGATGCACCTGATCCGCGCCGCCTACGACGCGCTGCCGTCGGGCGGCGCGCTGGTCGCGATCGAGGCGTTGATCGACGACGAACGCCGCGAGAACCTGTTCGGCCTGCTGATGTCGCTGAACATGCTCATCGAATTCGGCGACGCGTTCGATTACTCCGGCGCGGATTTCCAGGGGTGGTGCCGCGAGGCCGGGTTCAGGCGGTTCGAGGTGCTGCACCTCGCCGGTCCGTCGAGCGCGGCGATCGCGTACAAGTGAACGCCCCCGGGCGCGGACGCGGGGGCGCCGGCACGGAGGCGGCGATGATTGGCGTTCTCGATGTGGAGCGGCAGACCGAGGAGATGCGCCGCGCCGGCGAGCGCTGGCGCGAGATCATGCGCACCTCCGACCTGAGCGTCGGGGTCTACCGCCTGGCGAAGGGTGCCGACGACACGCAGGCGCCGCACACCGAGGACGAGGTCTATTACGTCCTCGCCGGCTGCGGCGTCCTGCGGATCGGCGGGAGCGATCACCCCGTCGGCCCGGGGTCGTTGGCCTTCGTGCCGGCGCGCGTCGAGCACCGGTTCCACGACATCACCGCGGATCTCGAGCTGCTGGTCTTCTTCGCCCCCGCCGAGGGGTCGCGGGCCTGAGCGGCGCGCCGCGGGCCGGGCCCCCGACCCCCTTTGACTCGCGCGGCGGGCCGGCGCATAATTGAGACGCAGTCGCAATAACGGGGAGGGCACCCATGGACGCGGCCGCGCGCTTTTCCGAGTTCCTCGCCCGAAACCGCCTGCGCCTGACGCGCGAGCGGCGGACGATCCTGTACGAGATGCTCCAGGTCCGCGGCCACTTCGACGCCGACTCGCTGCTGGCGCATTTTCGGCGCCGGGGGAGCGCGGTGTCGCGCGCCACCCTGTACCGCACGCTCGCGCGCCTCGTCGAGGCGGGCCTGGTGCACAGGGTCGAGATGGCCGCGGGGCAGGCGCAGTACGAAGTGATGGTCGGACGCCACCACCACGACCACATGATCTGCCTCGAGTGCGGCCGAATCGTCGAGTTCGAGAGCCGGGACATCGAGCGGCTCCAGGAGGAGATCTGCCGCCGCAAGGGGTTCCGGATGACGGGGCACATGCACCAGATCCGCGGCCGGTGCGCCGCGTGCGCCGGCGGCGCGGGCCGCGCCGGCAGGCGGGCCGCGGCCGCCCCGAAGCGGCGCTCCTCCCCGACCCGCGCGGCGGCATCCGCCCGGAAGCGCGACCGCTGACGTGTTCGAGGCGCTCGTCGTCACCCTGCGCGAAGGGATCGAGGCCGCCCTCGTGGTCGGCATCATCCTGGGCTACCTGGGCCGCACCGGCCGGGTCGCCCTGCGCCGGCCGGTGCTGGCGGGGCTCGCGGCCGGCATCGTCGCCAGCGTCGGCTGCGCCTTCGTCTTCTCGTCCCTCGGCATCGAGGAGGAACGCTGGGAAGGCTGGCTGATGCTGGTCGGTGCGGTCTTCGTCGTCAGCATGGTGATCTGGATGCGTCGCACCGCCCGCGGGCTGCGGCGGCATATCGAGGAGCGCGTCGAGAACATCGCCGCCAGGCCCGCGGCGGGCGTGGGGATCGGACTCGCGATCCTCACCTTCTTCCTGATCCTGCGCGAGGGGATCGAGACGGTGCTGTTCCTCGCCACGGTGAACCTGACCACCGACGCGCTCATGGCGTTCGGCGGCGGGCTCCTGGGGCTGGGCCTGGCGGCGGCCTTCGGGATCGCCTTCGTGCGCGGCACGGTGCGCATCGACCTGGGCCGCTTCTTCAAGGTCACCGAGATCGTGCTGCTGGTGCTGGCGGCGCAACTCCTCATCGGCGGCCTGCACGAGCTGGGCGAGCTGGGGGCGCTGCCTGTCGGCCGCACCGAGATGCGCCTCATCGGGCCGATCGTCAAGAACGACGTCCTGGTGGTCGTGGCCCTGCTCGCCCTGCCGCTCCTCGTCCTGGCGGTCCCGGGACGGCGCGACCACGCGCGCCGCGCCGAAGCGGGCGCGCTCGAAGGCCCCGAGCGGCGCCTGGCGCTGGCGGCGCTGCGGCGCGAGACGTTCTGGCGGCGGGCGCTGGCCGCGGCCGGGCTCGCGGTCGTCGGCACGCTGTCGGTGTCGTTCGCCTTCACCCGCCTGCCGCAGGGGATCGACCCGCCGGCGATCCTGCACCCCGACGCCGCCGACGGGTCGCTCCGGCTGCCGGCCGCGGGGCTCGATGACGGCCACCTGCATCGCTTCGGCGTGCCGGTGGGCGACACCGTCGTGCGCTTCATCGTCATGAAGTCCGGCGCCCGCGTGGTGCCGGCGTTCGACGCCTGCGTCGTCTGCGGCGCCCACGGGTACGTCGAGCGCCGCGGGCGGCTGGTCTGCCTGGCCTGCGCCGCCGACATCAACACCGCGACGCTCGGCGTCGGCGGCGGCTGCAACCCGATCCCGCTCAGGTACCGCGAGGAGGACGGGACCCTGGTGATCTCCCTCGCGGACCTGGCGGCCGAACGGCGGGCCTTCGCGGCCGCCGTGGGGGCCGCCGCCGTGCCGCCCACGGCCGACGCCGGCGCCGACACCGCCGGCGCCCCGGCGCGCTGAGCCGCCGCCATGTTTCTGCGCATCCTCCTCGATTCCCTCCTCCGCCAGCGGCGGCGCAAGGCCATCGCCCTCGCGGCGGTGGCGCTCGGCACCGCGGCCGCCTCGGCGCTGGGCGACATCGCCCTCGACGTCGGCGACAAGGTGAATCGCGAGCTGAAGTCGTTCGGCGCCAACCTCGTCGTCCTGCCGCGCGGCGGCTCGGGGCCGATCACGATCGGCGGCGAGGACCTGTCGGCGCTGCGCGTCCCCGCCTACCTGCCCTCGGACGACGTGCTGCGCGTCAAGGACAACTTCTGGAAGAACAACATCCTCGGATTCGCGCCGGTCCTCGACGTGCCGGTCCTCGTCGCCGGGCGGAAGGCGCTGCTGCGCGGCACGTGGTTCGAGCGCCCGGCGCCGGTCCCCGGCGACCCCGCCGCCGGGACCGCGGCGGCGCTCGCGGGGCTGCGGGTGCTCAACCCCTACTGGTCGGTCGAGGGGCGCTGGCCGCGCGAGGCGGGCGCGGCCGGCGGTGGGCAACCCGAGATCCTCGCCGGGCGGGCGATCGCGGCGTCGTTGGGCCTCGCGGCCGGCGGCACGACGACGATCGACGTGGGCGGCCGCGACCGGACGGTGACCGTGGCCGGGATCCTCGCGACCGGCGGCGGGGAGGACGACATGCTGCTGGCGCCGCTCGAGTGGACGCAGGCGGCTTCGGGCCTCGACGGCCGCCTGTCGCGCGTTCTCGTCAGCGCCCTGACCACGCCCGAGAGCGCCGTCCGGGAGCGCCTCGGCGCCAACCCGCGCGACCTGCCGGCTGCCGAATTCGAGAAGTGGACCTGCACGCCGTTCGTGTCGTCGATCGCCTGGGAGCTCGAGCGCGCCTGGCCGGCCGCCGAGGCGCGGATCATCCGCCGGGTCGCCGACGCCGAGGGGGCGATCCTGTCGCGCTCCTCCGGGCTGATGGCGCTCATCGCCTTCATGGCGGCATTCGGCGCCGCCCTCACGGTCACCAGCGCGCTGACCACCGGCATCCTCGAGCGCCGGGTCGAGATCGGGCTGCTCAAGGCGATGGGCGCCGGCAACGGCACGGTGGTCGCGCTGTTCCTCGCCGAGGCGGTCGCCGTCGGTCTGCTGGGCGGCATCCTCGGGGCCGCGGGCGGCGCCGCGCTGGCGCGGGCGATTTCGGTGAGCGTCTTCGGCGTGCCCATCGCGCTGCGCCCGGCGTCGCTGCCGCTGGCGATCGCCGCCGCGCTGCTGATCACGCTGCTGGGCTCGGTCCTGCCGGCGCGCCGGGTCGCCGGCTTCCGCCCGGCGGAGGTCCTGCGTGGCCGCTGACCTTCGCCCCGGCCGCGCCGCGGGCGACGCGGGCCCGGCCGGCCGGACTCCCGCCGGCCGCCGCGGCTGGCTGGCGATGTCGGCGCGCCTGCTGGCCCGGTCGCTGCGGCTGCGGGCGACGACGCACCTGTTCGCGCTCACCGCCATCACGGTGGGGGCCGGGGTCGCCGCCACGATGCTGACGCTGCGCGCCGACCTCGGCGCCAAGATGTCGCGCGAGCTGCGGCGCTACGGGCCGAATCTCATTCTGGCCGCCGGCCCCGATCGCGATCCGCGGCTCCTCGACGAATCCGCCGTGCGCGGCGCCGGCGTACCGGGTGCGGCGCCGATGCTGATCGCCGCCGGCGTGCTCGCCGGCCCCGACCCGGCGCGCCGGCAGGCGGCGGCGATCGTCGGCGCCGACCTCGCGGCGCTCGAGGCGCTCAACCCGTCGTGGCGCGTGCGCGGCGCGTGGCCCGAGGCGGCGGCGAGCACCGCAGCCACCGAGGACCTCACGCCGCCCGGCGCCCTCGTCGGCGCCGCCCTCGCGGCCCGTGCCGGCCTCGAGCCGGGCGCCGCCGCCACGCTCGTGCTGTCGTCGCTGACGCTGACGCTGACCGTGAGCGGCATCGTCGCCACCGGCGAGTCCGAGGAGGACCAGGTGTTCGTCCCCCTCGCCCCGCTGCAGCAGGCGACGGCGCTCCCGGGCAAGGTGTCGCTGGCTGCTTACGCGGTCGACGGCGGTGTCGCCGCCGTTGAAGGCGCGGCGGCGCACCTCGAGCGCGCCGTGCCCGGTTCGGCGGCGCGGCCGCTGCGGCCGATCGCCGCGGCGCAGGGGGCGGTGCTCGGGCGGCTCGAGCGGATGATGTTCCTGCTCACGCTCGTCGTTCTGGTCCTGTCGGGTCTCTGCCTGACGACGACGCTCATGGCGATGGTGGTCGAGCGCGAGTCGGAGATCGGCCTGCTGCGCGCCATGGGCGCCGGCGACCGTGACGTCCTGCGCATGGTCGTCGGCGAGGTGACGCTGCTCGGTGTGGCCGGAGGGCTTCTGGGAGTGGCGCTCGGCGCCGCCGGCGCGCGGCTCATCGGCCAGCGCCTGTTCGGGGCCGCCATCGATCCGCGCGCCGGGGTCGTGCCGTGGGTGCTGCTCATCGCGATCGCCGTCTGCTGGGCCTCGGTCGTGGTGCCGCTGCGGCGGGCGCTCGCCATCCGCCCGGCGATGGCGCTGAGGACCGAGTGAGCATGCACATAAAGGATGAGGCTGCGATCTCCTTCGTCACCATCGACAACGTGACGCGGCGCTACGACCGCGAGGTGACCGCGCTCGATCGGGTGAGCCTGGGGATCCGCGCCGGCGAGTGGCTGGCGATCATGGGCCCGAGCGGGTCGGGCAAGACGACGCTCATGAACATCCTCGGCGGGCTCGACGTTCCGGACGAAGGGCGGGTCGTCGTCGACGGGCTCGACCTCACCCGCATGACGCGCGCCGACCTGACCCGCTACCGGCGCGAGTCGGTCGGCCTGGTCTTCCAGCAGTACCACCTGATCCCGTACCTGACCGCGCTGGAGAACGTCATGCTCGCCCAGTACCTCCACAGCATGGCGGACGAGGGCGAAGCGCGGCAGGCGCTCGAGGAGGTCGGGCTCGGCCACCGCCTGACCCACCTGCCGTCGCAACTCTCGGGCGGCGAGAAGCAGCGCGTCTGCCTGGCGCGCGCCCTGATCAACCGCCCGCGGCTCATCCTCGCCGACGAGCCGACCGGCTCGCTCGACGAAGAGAACGAACGCGGCGTGCTCGAGATCTTCCAGCGCCTGCACGACCGCGGCCAGACGATCGTGATGGTGACCCACGACCTCATCGTCGGCCGCCGCGCCGACCGCCAGGTGCAGCTCGAGCACGGCCGCCTCGCCGGCGAGTTCCTCACCGCCAGCCAG
>Ga0247727_10010800_pt1 | contig 16101 bp, 19 predicted proteins | sample WisWelCaveWW1625_FD_202498 | JGI IMG/M metagenome (GOLD analysis project Ga0247727, IMG submission 202498) | Biofilm microbial communities from Wishing Well Cave, Virginia, United States - WW16-25 | ecosystem: Environmental > Aquatic > Deep subsurface > Groundwater > Cave microbial mat | place... | reverse complement strand
CTTCTGCTGGTGTTTGCGAGCCTATTGGTTTTTTATTTTCTGGAACTATTGAGGATTGTTTTACTGGCTTAACAATTTCTGAATCTTGAAGGACTATTTTATTACCATTTTCGTCAAATGTAAGAACAAATGAACTTCCATCTTCTCTTGTTACTCTCAGGGCGGGTTGTCCACTTATTACTGTTTGTTTAACTTTACGATTTAAAGCTGCTTCTATATATTCATTATGTATATTTTCTGGAAATTCACTAATTCTGTTTACTTCGTGAAGTCTTTCTTTAAATATTTTTTCTTCTATTTTTTGCGTTGAATCTTCTTTGTATTTTAGTTTTTGAATTGGAATCTGAGCTGCTTTTTCGGCACTTAATTTTTGTGCTGTTTCTCTTATTTTTTTAATAGTATCTATATCTCTCTGAACAAAGCTGTCGAATGTATCAACATAAATTGGATTTTTAGATAAAGATCCGGCATCAATAAATACAATATCTCCTGCTTTTCTAACTAGTTTTCCATTTACAAATGTGTCTTCAGTTATTATATAATATTGAAAGTCTGGCTGTGTATATCCTTTGGCTTTTAATTTTGTAACAATTTCCTTCAATTTATCTTCAGCACTTACTAATAGTGTTCTGGCCTCAGAAGCTGTTAATTCTTCAGGAAATTTTCCTTGTAGTATTTCTGTCGCAAATGCAGGATTTCCATTTACATCAACTTTAGATATAAATTTTGGACCAATACCAAGATCAGAAAGTAATTTTGCATTCTCAATTTCTTGATTAAAGTAGTCTAGTGTTTCTTTAACAGGAGTTCCCGGAGGTGGATTTTTGTATACTTTAATTGCATATTTTCCTTCAATACTTCCAACAGTTCCTTCAAATACTTTAGCACCGCTACCTTCACCAAGTAGTTTCGAGGTATCTATTTTTGCCTGCGGAGGAGTTTCTCCTCTTAAAGCCAAATCACTTTTGTAATTTTCTTTTATGCCGGCAATATCTTCTGCTGCTGCAGGAGTTCTTGGCGCTTCAGGAATCTGAGCTGCTTTTCCTGCCTGACTTGGTGTTATTGGAGCTTCTGGAATTATTTTTGGGACTTTCGGCGGCAGAGGCGCCACTCTTTCCAATCTTGCAATTTGTTCTTGAACTCTTTCAAGGTCTTCTAATTGTAAAGTTTCGGCATTTGAATAGTGTTGTAGAATTTGCTTTTCCTGATTTGAAAGAGGGAATTTGTCTGCTTTATTTGCTTCTAAAATTTCTTTGGCTAATTTTTTCCTAGAATTTGATAAGCCCATTTGAGAAGTTATTTTAATTAGATTTCCTACCGGTTCTGGTTGTATTGTCGGTTCTGTGCCAGTTAATTGAGTTTCTAACTTTGTTATTCTATTGATTGCCTCTATTGCATTTTGTTGTTGGGGTCCGGTTATTTGAGGTGCAGTTTTGATTGTTTGTGATAGTTCCCCCGCTTGTGTTGATATTGATGTGGCTTCTTGATGGAGTCTTAATTCTGTTGTTGGGACGGCTGCTTGTGGTGTGGCTTGTAGTAAGGGTCTAATTGTTTGAGCTAGTGGGTTTTGCAGAGATGCGGCTATTAAATAAGGTGTTTGGGAGATTTGAGATATTTGAGCCGTTGGTGAGATTGCAAGATGAGAGGGTATTGGCACTCTTGTAGCGAGAGCAAGAGAAGTTTCAGCATTTCCCGATACAATTTTATAAGGCACAAACAATTCTTTGTCTTTAAAAGGAACTCTTTGTAGAACAAATGTCTCTGTAGTTGTGGGTTTAGAGAGTGTTTTTGTAAGAGCATTTTTTTGTAAATTTGTTATGGCTTTTTTTGCTGCGGTAGGATTTTTGTATGTGACAACTGGCACTGATTGTCTAGGAGGAAGACCAAGTTCTGGAAATTCACTTGCTGCCGGTTTAAAAGTTAATTTTCCTTCAGGATTATTTTTAATTATTTCTTTAATTGCTTTTTGGGTATTTGGAATATCTTTCAGAGGGGTTTTAGCTGCTAATTGATATGTGACAGATTCTCTAAAAAGCTTAGGAAGTGCATTCTCTAAATGCCTCTCTTTTATTAAGGCTTGTCCAAACGGGGTTGCGCCAAATTTAGGTGATAATTTTATTGCAGTAGTTACGGCTGTTGTTCCAGATTTTATAATTCTTCCACCAACTACTGTAAGAGCGAGGGCTTCTGGACTTGTAAAATAATCTACTGCTTCTTCACCAAGCGGTTTTACAAGAAAATCTGGAGTTGAGACTTCAAATGTTACTGGGGGCCTACCTTGTTTTATAAGTTGAATGTTTTCCTCTTGAAATGCAGATTTTATCGATTTAGTCATAGAAAGAGCATTTTGACTAGAAACGCTAAAAACCTTCTCTATTTCTTGTTGCGATATTTTTTCTATTTGGTCCATGCTATATCCCTGATCTATTAAGCCGACAGTTAGAAGTTTTCCTTTTTCTGCTTCGCTAAGTGTGTCTAGTTTAATTTTTGTTCGTAGCTCGATATCTTCTTTTGATGTAATTGACGAATATAAACTGCCTAAACCTTTAGCAGACCATCTTCCACCCCATCTTTTTTCGAGTCCTTCTTGAATTAGTTCTTTGTTCAATTTTGATAACCCTATATCGGTTATTATGGCTCCCTTTGTTAATTCTTTATATGTTTCTTTGAAAAATTTATTGTCCGGAAATTCATTTAGACCTTGTAGTGCCGCTTGAGTAGCAGGATTATATTTGGTAGGGTTAGTTTTTCCTTCTTGTATATAAGAAATAGTCTGCCCAATGCGCGCAGATTCTCGAATTTTTTTGTACGTTTCTTTATTAGACTCTGTATCTCCTATTATATTTGTAAAAATGTCTCTAGCTTGTACCGAATTTTCTTCTGCTAGATTGATATTTGCTAATTTAAGTCCAGCATTGTGTCTTTGTTCTTTTGTTAATGTGTTGTCTTTTTGTAAATCTAGAAGTAAGGATTTTGCCTTGTTATAAAATTCAGAAGAATCTCTTTTATTTCCTGCAAGAGCAGCGCTTTCCGTGTACAATGCAACTAAGTCTTCTTTTATACTGTTATCTTTTGGATTTTCCTTTAATTTTTGTTCTTTTTCTTTGATAGATGCTTCAAAGTCTTTGGTTGAAAGTCCTATTTGTGTTTTTTCTGCTAATGCTGCTTCTGAATCTTGCAACGGAAGACCGGTAACTAGCGTTTCTTTTCCATCCTTGTAAGCAACTAGTCTATTTGCTTCGCCGTCCAATAAGAAATAATCTGCTTTTTCCGGATCTCCATATTTTACTTTGAATGAGCTGCCATCAGAAAAGCCCTGCTCGCTTGAAGCTAGAAGTGTTTTTCCTTCACTTAAAATTAATTTATTATGACCATTATCAATTTCAGCATTTCCTTTTTGAACATCAAAGAATTTATCATTTCGATTATATTCTACATATGCATCACTGCTTTTTCCTTCGTAAATTAGTAAATTATTAATATCATTTACTTTTATTGGCCCCTTTGCAAATGTCGATTTTCCTTTTTCCACAGAAACTGCATTTTCAGCAAGCGCTTTAATATTTCTTCCGTCAAGATAAATTGTAAATTTTTCGTTTGAGGAATATCTTTGTTGATCAGTAAAATCCCAATACTTTCCACCATTTGGGAGATCTATCTCTTTAACGTTACCATTTTTATCTGTTAGTATCTTTATATTTGGGCCATTTAATTGTCCTATGGGGTTTCCATTTATATCTTTTAGGTCTATAGATATTGATTTTTCCTTTGCTATGAACGAAAATGCTTCAATTTTATTTTCATTCAGATTATATTTCACTCTATAACCTGGCGGAGCATCGATAGTTGCTGTTGGAAAAGTAAGATGGCCCCCTTCTAAAGAAGTGAATTCTGCAAATTCTATTTGGTTGTTTTTATCTAATCTTAATTTGCCATCATTTATATCGTGGAATCCTGTCTCTGGTGTTCTAACATTTGCGTTTGTCCCTTTTGGAATTATTAATTCATTTGTTTTGGCGGAAAATGTAATTTCTCCTTGTCTACTTAATCTTACATCATATACCGTTTGTCCATTTGAAAGAAATTTAACTGATTCTTTTGATCCCGGGCTTATTGAACCCGCTTTGTCTTTTATTATTATTTTATCTGATGTGCTCTCAACAACTTCAAAGTTTTCTCCAAATTCTGCAAGAGGATTTCCCTTGGCATCTTTCAATATGCTTGTTCCTTTCTTTTTTTCTATCGTAAATTCACCTTCGGCAATTGTTAGTCTTAGTAATAAAATAATAAATAAAATTGCAATTATAGTAAATGTCAATGTTTTTACTTTATTTATCTTCATCTTAATTTGTTTGCGAATCTAAATGTATATTCATTTTCTGTTTCATTTATTTTTATATTTGTTATTGTGTAAACAATTGTATTTCCTTCGTAAGGTAAAATTGACACATCGTAATTTAGGTTTGTTAAATAACTTATTTCAATTAATTCTGGATTTTGAATTTCTTTCGATATAATTTCTTGAGAAATATTATAGAATTCATATAATCTGACTTTATACTCTGTTGAATATTTTTCATCTATAATTGAAGATGAATTTTCTTTAGTTAGAACAATTGGAAAATTAAGAGATGCTTTTACAGAATTAGGACTGATTTTTGTATTTGCTTTTGGATTTTTTAATTCTATTTCTATACCGGGAAATTGGTCCAGATTTATGCAAAATAACATCGCATTTTCTAGATAAAAAGAAATTTCTTTTTCGATTGCTTCTTTTAAAGGGAGAGTATTCTTTCCTAGATAGTATCCATATGAGATATACGAAAAATTGGTTTCTATTGCATTGTCCGGAGGGATTGTGTACCCTCCTTGCAGACCAACTAAAATTGTTCCTTCTACTAGATTAAATTCTAGACACTCCTGGATTGCCTTTGGTATTTCCCTTGCTTCGGGTGGTAAAGGTTCTGTTGGAGCAAATATTCTTTCTCGGAAGATAAAGAATAAAGAGATTGCAGATACAAGCGCCAGGGCGATTATTATAAATATTGTAATTTGGCCTCTTTTGTTTGCTTTATTTGTCATTTTTGGTTTTTGTTTAATCATGTTAAATCCTCTTTTTTGATCGTTTTTCTCCTTTGCTTACTGTTTTATTTATCATGTTATGATAAGTCCTCTTTTTTGATTGTTTTTCTTCCGGAAATAAGAGCATTTCTTACGGCCTTTTCTATTATTTGATCTATATGATCTGCTATTATCTTGTTTAATTCCTTTAGAGCTTCTTTTCCAACTCTAAATTTTTTATTTCTTATCAATTCCTTTACTTTGTTTTCTTTTATCATGTTTTCTTTCGATTTGTTAATTATTAACTAAATATCATTTTTTATCTATTTTATGTTAATCTTTAACAAATATCCACTTGATTGTGAATTCCGCTTTGAATTTCGTTAGGACTTCCTTAAATAATTCTTCTTTTCCAACCGGAACCATAAATGCGCCCTTTCCTAACGATGTTCCATTTTCCTTTTGTAATAATCCGTCATTTTTTCTTCCATAGACTGTTTGGGCAAATCTGACTTTTTCTACATTGTTTAATTTTTCAAGTGAAAATTTAAATAAAGAGGCAGCGATATGTCCTATAATTTCTGATAATGATTTGTTATATTTTATACTAAATCCTTCATGAATAATTGAAGAAAATATTTTACTCTCAAATAACTTATCTATTACTAATGGCTCTATATGCAAATTATATTCTTCGAGGCTTTTTTTAATGCTATAAATTGTTTCTTCTATCTGCTGATGTTCTCTTTCTCTAAATAAAATAATTAAATCTATATCTCTTGGTATTTGCTTATCTTTTAAAGCAGACCCTATAAGTATTATATCAATTATTAACTTATTTTTTAAAGAACTTTTTAGTCTGTTCTTCAATATCTTTATCCGTTGGGATATCAATTCCGACATATTTAAACACCTCCTCGACGCTATTTCGCAATCTTAATATTTCTTCTTTATCAAGCTCTTCGGTATATGTCCTTCTATAAACAGCAAATAATTTATCTGTGATTTCATAAAGTTTTGGGAAATTAATTTTTAAAAGATTAAAACGTTCTGCATGATCTTTTGCTCTTAAATTTTTTGTTTCTAATTTATGGTCATTTAAAGCCGAAAGCAATTTAAAATAGTTTGATGCGGCTTCTGATAACATTCCCAATTTTTCAGCTATATTCCCTAAAATGTAAAAGTTCTTTGCCTTTTTCTTAAAATCTTTCATTAGTTAATTATTAACTTTAGATATATAAATATTTGTTTTATGTTAATTGTTAACAGTCGTGTTATAAAATATAACAAATTTTGTCAATATTGGTTTTTACGTTGTATAATAATTTTTCTTTAAATTGCAGAGTGATTATTCTTTTTGTAAAATTTCTCTAAGTCCGAGTATATCTGTGAAGATTATCTCACAATTTCCTTCTTTTATTTTTGTTTTATCACCAAGATAAGAGACCACTATCGCTTTTTTTGGCTTATAAGAATCAATAAAATTGTGAAGACTACGTTTTATCTTATATTCATGATTTAATTTTATTTCTATTGGGATTATCTCATTATTCTTTTCTACAATAAAATCAACTTCTGCATTTGTTTTGGTTCTCCAATATTTCGGAGAAAAATTCATCTTGATAAGTTCAGAGAGAACATAATTTTCAAATAAATTGCCATCTATTTCTCTAGAAAAACTTTTGGATATATGATTTCTTAATCCCATATCCAAAAAATATATTTTGGGCTGCTTTGATATCTCTTTTAACTTATTTGTGAAAAAAGGTTTAACTTTAAATATCAAATGGCTCTTTTCCATTGCATCTAAATATTTTTTCAATGTTTGGAATGAAATATTTAGTATTTTTGAGATATTTCCGTAAGAGATCAGCCCGCCAATATTGAGTGATAAATATTTGCTTATTTCTTCAAGAGAGTTTATATCTTCTATGGAAAAAGTTTTTGCTATGTCCTTTAGTGTCATTGTTTCGTACAGATCTTTAAGAATAATCTTCTTGGTTTCTATGTCTTCTGTAGTTACAACCTTCGGATAACCCCCATATAAACAATGTTCCCATATCAATCTATTCAGCGTTTCTTTTGTAAACTCTTTTTTATTCCTTGCAATAAGAAACTCACTAAAGGAAAAAGGATACATTCTAATTATAGAAACTCTTCCAACTAAATAAGATAAAATCTCTTTACTAAGAATCATCTCAGAGGATGAAGTTATCCAAATTTTATGTCCTTTTTCAGATAGGTACTTTAACTTTATTCCAGCATCTTTGCAATATTGCACTTCATCTAACACAGAAAGTTTGCCAGCAACATATTGCATCTCAAATTTTTTAATGTCTTCTTCGAAAAGTTTTCTTACATCGGGATCATCAAATAACACATATTCTCCCTTTATATTTTCAAGCTCGTGTTTTAAGAATGTAGTTTTGCCTGATTGTCTTGCTCCAACTAGCGCTATTATGTTAAATGCTCGGTTTATCTTCTCAAACTTCCTCTTTATTTCTCTCTCTATATACATGATTTTATCAACAACCCTGACTTTATAAGTTTTACTAAAATTAAACTAAAGCTTAACTTTAGTATTACTAAAATTAAAGTCAACTTTAAGAAAAGTAAGATAATACGTGTTCGATTGTCAGTTTAGCTGTTAGGATTAATAGTTTAAAATTGCCCATTATTTTGGCTTTTTGATTAATGCGTTAATTAACTCTAATAATTATGGCCCTTATAAGTTACTTAATAGTAGTGACAATTAGAAAGGTTTAAATATCTAAAAATATGGGATTTTATATGGAAAGACCTAAACCAACAAAGCAGTTGATGCTCGAAGTATGCGGTGAAAATCAGGGATTGCTTAGTAGCGTTCATCATGGTTTATATGAGACTTCGGCGCTAAGAAATATTTATCCAGTTCTTAATTTAGATGAATTGCTTGCTTTTACAGCTTCTTCATGGAAAGGCAGGGAGGCGAGACCTGATAATATGAAACAGTTAACTGAGTCTGCAGATCTTTACACTATCTTTAATGATGTTTTTTCAATAGGCTTTCCCCGGTTGAATAAACATAAAAATGTTTCCGCAGGATTTTATGAAAAACACAAAGCGATGAATCCTTTTGTTGAGGGATTAAAAGAAAGATTATCGCAGGTTTCATCTGAAGCCGATGCTGATTTAAGGAAGCAACTTGCAGAAAAAGTGAATAAGCATGTTTTTGAATGCCAGTATCAAAGTGAAAAAGCGATGCGAGGCGGAGATAATTACAAACTTGTAATAATGAGATTCCAGAATGTTTATCCTAAGAAGGGAAAGATTGTTCCTGCGTTCGCTGCCGAAGTTTCAAAAATAATTGGAACCTATCCAGCAGAATATAACGATAGCAATAATCCTTTCTAATTATTAAAGAAAAGTTTAAATATAAGTAAGATTAATCTTATTTATGGTTCAAATTGATACAACTAAAATGAGTTCGAGAGGGCAGGTCGTAATACCTCTTGAAATGAGAAAAGACATTCCAGAGGGGGAGAAGTTGATTATTATCCGGAAGGGAAATGATATAATTCTTAAAAAGGAAGGAGAAGTTTTATCTGACTGGATTGATGTTGATGTTTTTGCGGATGAAAATCTTCTTGCTGAAGCATGGTTAAGTCCAGAGGACGATAAAGCATGGAAAGACCTGTAAAGGGAGACGTAGTTGTTATCAACTTTCCTAGTTTTAATTTCAAGGATGCAAAAAAGAGACCGGCCATTATTGCTGCTGTTACTACAACAGGAGCGGTTTTATGTCCAATAACTAGCAAAAGGCTTTCAAATACTAATTTGATTAATTTGAAAAAAACAGATTTTTCTTCAGGTGGTTTGAAATATGATAGTTTTATTCTCCCTTTTTGGCTTTCAACTTTTAAATTTTCACATGTTCTCTATAAAGCAGGTCATTTGAAAGATCAGAAGATTAACGAAATTATTAAAGGCATTCTGTCTTTATTTAATAAGGTAAATTAAAATGGGATTGCAGATAGGAGATATAGTTTCAAGAAAAGAGATAAAATTTGAAGAACTTAAAGGCAAGATAATTGCAGTTGACGCCTTTAATGCAATATATCAATTTCTTTCTAGTATTAGACAGCCAGATGGAACTCCCCTTATGGATTCCAAGAAGCGAGTGACTTCACATCTTTCTGGCTTATTTTATAGAAATATTGCTTTGCTTGCCGAAGGGATTAAACTGATTTATGTTTTTGACGGCGAGTATCATATTTTGAAAGGCAAGATTCATGATCTTCGTCAGGAAGCGAAAGATATTGCCAGAGAAAAATACGAAAAGGCAGTTGAAGAGGCAGATATTGAAGCAATGGGCCGCTATTCCCGCGGATTTATTAGATTAAATGCTGAAATGATCAAGGAGAGCAAAGAACTTCTTGAGGCAATGGGAATTGCTGTTGTGCAGGCTCCCGGCGAAGGAGAGATGCAGGCAGCCGAACTTGTAAAGCGCGGAGAGGCTTGGGCTGTCGGCTCGCAGGATTATGATGCTATTGCTGTTGGCGGCAAGCGGCTGATTCAAAATTTAACTCTTGCCCGCAAGCGTAAAACGCCTGGCGGCTTTGTTTATATTTCTCCTGAAATTATTGAGTATGATAAAGTTTTGAACGAACTTGGGATTAACGGGGATCAATTAATTTGTCTTGCTATTCTTGTTGGAACAGACTTTAATCCCGGCGGAGTTAAGGGCATCGGGCCGAAGAAAGCGCTGGCTCTTGTTAAGGAGAAAAAGTTTCCTGTTAAAATATTTAAAGAGCTTGAGGAAACAGGCAGATTGGATTTTGACTGGCAGAATGTGTTTGAAATTTTCAAGAAGCCGAATGTTTCAAAGGAAAAAGTCAAGTTTCCGAAGCTTGATGAGAAAAAGATTAAGGAGATTTTGGTTAAAAGGCATGAATTTTCGCTTGAGCGAGTTGACAAGCAGCTTGAAAAGCTGTACGATATCAAGGAGCAGGCGAAGCAGAAGACGCTGTTTTAGAAAAGGATTTTAAAGTGGTTATTATTTGATATTTTATGAAAATTAACAAGGGGTTTTTAATATGTTTATTTTTAGGAATATTATTATCTAGTTTTGTAGTTGCTCAGGATGCAACGCCAATACAACAGCAGGCAACGCAGGCACAAGCCCCGCAAGTTGCTGTTCCTCAGGAACTGAAAGACGCTGCGAGATTTATTTTTAATTTGGATGCTGGAGCAGAAATAGAATTTTCTTTTTTTGTGATTTTAGTTGTTATTTTTCTGGGCATTTTGTTATTGGTAACTGAAATTGTTTCTTTCATGTCTTTTTTTGAAGGCGGGAGCAGATGGCTTGCAGGAATCGTTATAACTCTGCTTGTCTCTGTAAGCGGGGGGTTAAAACAAGCGGCTAATTTTATATGGGGCTTTGCTGATATTTTTAAAGCAGTTGATAAATGGGGAATAGTAAAATTGTTTTTTGTTATTCTTATTATTGCTATTTTAGTTTTTGGAGTCATAATACTTCTTGAAATGTTAAGGAAGAAAGTTAGAAAAGAGGAGAGACATTGGCTTGGTTTTAATCTTAAATTTAGGAAGTAAAACTTAGATATTACTGATACTTTTTTCTGAATCTCTTTCCGCCGCTGCCAATTTGTTCAAAGCCCTTAGTTATTTTTTCTGCTTCCTCGGCTCCCTTTACAAATTCTTCATGTTCTTCTACTTTTTGTTTTACTTCTGCCTTTTCTTTTGCTTCTTTGTTTTTCTTCAGTGTTTTTCCGAGTATTTTTTCAGCATAATATAAAACTGCTAATATTGCAATGAAAACAAGCCATAAAATAAGTCTTATCCACCAAGCTTCTTTTGTATATATCAGATCCAGAGATTTTGTGGAAATTACTTTTAGCAGATTAATCTGAGCAAATATAATGGCTGTGCCAAGTCCGATTAAGAGAGTTATTACTCCTTTTACTAAGCCGCTTGCTCTGATTAAATCTGAAGTAACAGTTATTGTAAAAAGCCAGAGAATTACGATTAAAATAAAAGTGAGCGAGATTTCATATTGATAATTAAATAAAATTTTAAATGGAAGAGGATGTGCTAGAAAGAAAGTATGTATTTTTCCAATTATTGGTATTTTTGCTATAATATTTGACCATTCCTGCTTTAGATATCTTTCTTTGATTTCTTGTTTTAATTCTTCGGGGCTTTTCGGAATTTGTTCTATTCCAGTTTGCTGCGCAAACAGTTCTTCTGGCGTTGTTACCTGCGCCGAAATAAAAGAGATTAATAATATAGATAATAAGCTGATTGATAATGCAACTAAGATTGCTTTTTTCATTAATTGTTAAAGGAAAAGGATTTTTTAAAGATTCTTATAAGAATCTTTAACTCTCGCTTAATAAGACCAGGGTCTTATGATCCCCATAAAGATTTAGCAATGAATATATAGATTTGCAGAAATGTTTAAATAAGAGGATTTGATATTTATATAATGCAAAAAAGAAGTCTAAATTTGTTGTTTTTATCTGTATTCACTGCTGTTTTAGCGCTGAATTTTGTCAGCGCCCAGACTGTTCTTCAAAATGTAATCGATTCTTTTAGAACTAGTGTTGGCGGGTTAGTAGGTACTGGTCCAGGATTTGCGCAGTTTCTATTATTTATTTTAGTTGCTTTAATTGTTTATGCTATTGCTGAAGAGCTTCCTTTTGTTGGCAAAAAGGGATGGATTGCCGGAGGAGTTGCAATTGTAATATCTATTTTATCCACATTCTTTTTAAGAAGTGAAGAAGTTTATACAATTTTAATTTCTTACGGGGCTTTAGGCATTACTTTGACTGCAATTCTTCCGTTTATTGTTATTGCGGTAATTTCAAAGAGATCTCATGATAAAGGATATTTTTTCTTAAGTAAGATCTTATGGATAGTTTTTGCCGTTGTTACTTTGTTTAGATTGGGTCTTTCTACTGCCAGTGAAATTGGAACTTTTGGAAACTTTGTTTACCCAATTGTTTTGATACTAACTTTGATAATGTTGTTCCTTGAAGGATGGTTTTATTTAAAATTGTCTGGAATTCAACTAAAAGAGGGCCTTACCAGATCTCAGAAACTTCAAGCATTCAGGATAACTGCTGAAATTGAAGATCTTCAAAAGCAATTATTCTCTGCAGCTATTCCAGCTGATCAGAAAGTAATCATACGTGAACGTATTGACGATCTTAAAAAGGAATTTGGCAACTTTACATAAATGTTTTTAAAGTTCTGAATTATTGATTATTTATGGATATTAAAAAGAGATTTGAGATTTTTTTATTTAGTTTGATTTCCAGCTTATTTGCTTTGCCGATTGTTTCAGCGCAGTTATATTATGATGCTTCCACTATTAGATATTCAATTGAGCGAGGTATAGATGTTTTCATTAACTTTTTTGCTCCGTTTCTCGAGGCAATACTTGGGGGATATACAAGCGGAGAGTTCCTTTTTGCCAAAGGCATGCTTTTAATTTTGTTGTTTGTTATTATAAAAGCAATTCTTGGCTATACTCCAATATTGAAAGATCAAAAAGGTCCAATAATACTAATTGCAGTTATTATTTCTATTTTTGCGGTTAGATTTATTTCAGAAGAGGGATTGATAGCCGGAATTTTACTTCCGTATGGTGTTTTGGGAGTTGCGCTTGCAACTGTTCTTCCCTTCCTGCTTTATTTCTTTTTTGTGAATAATAGTGATTTTGCCGGGCCCGGAAGAAAATTAATGTGGATATTTTTTGCTATCATATTTAGTGTGCTCTGGCTTTATAGAGCAGATGTAATAGGGCCAATTGGAAATCAGATTTATTTCTGGACAATGGCGGCAGTTGTTCTTTCTTTTGTATTTGATAGAAAAATAAAAGAATATTTTTTAATAGCTGAAAGAAATAAAACTATGGAAGAAATAGATACAAGGGCCGCTATTAAATTATTTAACGAGTACAAAGACGCTTTAGATGCATGCAATCGAGGTTATGGACATGCTTGTAAGCTTGCAGAACGTCTTAAGAAAAGACTTGAAGATCACGGAATTCAAGTTTCTTAATTTTTATCTGAATTTAGTTTTTAATACTATTAATTAGACTATCTTCTATAGCCTCTGTTTTATTTGTTTTGGAATGCTGGGTCACGAGCAAACCATTTATAAACTTTAATCATTCTGTAGTGGTACCAGCATGGGCGAAATCTTACCTTTCAGGATAGATCAAAATGTATCGTGTTATGATCCTATCGATGCCATGTGGATGATCAATCCGGAAATAGCTTCTTTAGCATATGCAAATCGTAATGACCTTCTTAAACCAGAAATTCTTCCCTATGTTGCGAGATTTAGGGAACTTCAAACTGTTGAAAAGCTGGGCGTTTTGAATTATTTGACTGAAAATTCAAGGATAGAATTGAATGAAAGGGTAAATAAAGTTATTAGCAGAACTCAGGAAAATATTGCCAGATTGCAGGAGAGCGGGGCAATAGAAAGATCAAAAATTGAGGGACAGACGTTAATCGATGTCAGTAAATTGAAGTATGAATCTCGTGTCAGAATAGTTAATGCACAGATGGAGTGCCAAAGATATCTTTCAGACAATCAGCTGAGAGCGACACACATTGAGGCTCAGGCATTAAGAGATTCTATTATATCTAGTGAGAGAATCAGGGCCATTGCCCGCATGAAGGAATCTTCTGATAATCTGGAAGGAGTAATCAAGACTGCGGAATTTAATTATCTTTCTAGGTTTAGCGAAGCTGAAGCTCTTAGAGCAATCGAGGACCAGAGAATAACTGCAGATGTTGTTTCTGCTTATTTATCAGTGCAGGGAGAGTTATATCGCAGTTTTATGAATTATCAAATTCAGATTGGCAAATTGAAAAGTCAAGAGCGCAGCGAGACTTTTAGAGGTTTAGCAAAAATGACTAAATCTGTTTGTGTTTTATTAGCAGAAAAAGATGCTCGGGAAGTTTCTATAGATGCAGAAACCCCTTCAGGTCCAATTAAATTAAGTGTGAGACTTAAATAATGAGCGAAAGTAATTTTGATTTACCTAAATTGCCTTCCTTAGATGAAGTATTATCAAAGGTTAGAAGCAGCAGTATTACTCGGCAAAGACCTGCATCCCGTGCAGAAAAGTTGGAGGCAATTGCGTCTCAACTTGCAGATCTTTCTGAAGGCGAAAGGCAAATACTTTCTGCTTTAACAGGAATCGAGGATAGTAGCAGAACTAGGGAGGTTGTTACCGAATGTCCAATAAAGGAAGAGGAAGATGGGAATGGAGAAATAAAAATTTTGATTAACAACGGGTATGACAACAGAGTTATTTGTAAGTATTGGAGAAGTGATAGAGAGTGTCAGCTGACGACTTTAAAAGAATGTTCTTTTAATCGTTACAGGTAATTTTGTCTTTAAATGCAACTATGTTTTATAATTGATAGTTATCATAACTTAAAAATTATTTTCTAATGCCTTCTATATCCCACAATTTCTTTCCCATGATAAATGGGAACTTCTTTATGCTTTTTACCCATGCCGCCTGCGCGGTAGATAAAGAAAATACCGACAACCAGGGCGCCTACGCCGATAATAATTAACGTGTTTTCTGTAATTGCTGCTGGCAGAGAGATGTTTAGTACAGTTCTTAATTGTGAAAATGATAAAAAGACAATTAGTACGCCCATTACAGAAATAACATAGCCTATAATTTTGTTTGTGTCCATTTTACTCTTTTTTGCCTATTTTTTTGAATAAGTTAATGGATAATAGCGGAATTTGTATATAAACCTTTTTACTTTAAAACTAATAATCAGTCTGCGCCCCATCCGTCCGGGAACAACATTGGATTTTCCTGATATCTATTAATAAAATATGCATTATTTACCATATGATTTGACGGTTCATGATTAAAAGATGCTGTGTAGAGAGATCTTCTTGAAGGCATTTCACTAGTCTCTGCAACTTGCGGAATTATCTGTCTGCTTGGGGCATCTTCATCTAGCGTGGAGCTATCAACATCTGCAAAAAGATGTTTTTCTTCTTCCTTCATAGTTGTTTCCTCTAAATCCATAGGTGTTTTATTTGCTGTTTGCGTTTATAAATTTTGTTGAAGAGGGGGATTTTATTTTTGGACTTAATGAGATATTTCAACTAATCTTTTCTTGTCAAGCGCTTTTCCAATTAATATGCTTTCTAATTCTAGCAATTTTTTGACAAGAGGGTTTTTAGAATTTAAAGTGTAAAGTTTTGTTTTTCCGAACTGTCTTGTTACTGTTACAATTTCTTGTTCTTCAATCTGCTTCCATACTTTAAACAAAGAGGCTCTTGAAATTTCGGCTCCCTCTATTATCTGTTTTTTTGTTACATCAAGGCCTTTATTTTCAATTAAGAAATCTACAATTTTAAATATGGGGTTATCTCCTAAGAATTTTATTAATAATGATTTGTCCATGACAACAATAAAAAGACAAAGTATATAAAGCTTGCTGTTCAAAGTATATTAAAATAGACTATTCTTTTCATAGAAAATGACAAGATGGAATGATGATGAAATAAAAGGGAAGATTATGCATAAGTTATCTCGTTTGGGGAAATTTATGCATAGTCATACTTCAATAGATAATCTGCCCAAAGGTTTTCCTATGGAAATACGGGGAAGAGTTAAAGATATGGCAAAAGAACTAAAAAGAGAAGGGATTTTATTGAGCAAACCAACAGGTTATGGAGAAGAAGTTTCTATAAACTCAAAGATGCAGGAAAAAATAGTATATTATATAAATAAATTTTTACAAATGGAATAAATAAAATGGCAAACACTAAAAAATCTTTGATATTAGATAAATCTCATGCGGTATTTAATAGAGGATATGATATAATTGGAAGCACTGCAATTGTAAAGTTTGATCGCTCTGTCAAACAAATTGAAAAAAAGAAATTTGCAGTTTCATTATTGCAGAAGTATAAAAGTATTAAGACGGTCTTGGAGAAAACCGGCAAGTTTTCCGGGCGGCTTAGAATTCAGAGGACAAAATATCT
>Ga0247727_10010799_pt1 | contig 16101 bp, 23 predicted proteins | sample WisWelCaveWW1625_FD_202498 | JGI IMG/M metagenome (GOLD analysis project Ga0247727, IMG submission 202498) | Biofilm microbial communities from Wishing Well Cave, Virginia, United States - WW16-25 | ecosystem: Environmental > Aquatic > Deep subsurface > Groundwater > Cave microbial mat | place... | reverse complement strand
ACGATTAAAACTTTGCCTTCGTTGACGACATATTCAACGTCTTTCTCATAAAGCGAATAAGCGCGCAGCAACTGCGAGATGCTGTGGACGCGGTCGCTTTTCTCGGCGTATTCTTTCATCAGTTCGGCTTTGAGTTCTTCTTTCTCTTCAACCGCAAGCGCCGTGTCCGTATTCAGCGCATGCATTTTGTCGCCGAGATCGGGCAGCACGAACATTTCCGGCTCATTGGGCGAAAGATAATCGCGGCCTTTTTCGGTGGTGTCGATCGTGTGCGCCTTCTCATCAATGGCGAAATACAGCTCTTCGTCGAGCTCGTTCATTTTTTTGTCGCGCAAATAATCGCTCTCGACGCGATGGATCAGCTTCTTGGTGCCGGCTTCCTGCAGCAGTTTCATGAAGCGCTTGTTCTTCGGCGCGCCGCGCTGCACCTGCAGTAATTTGATTCCGGCTTCATACTCTTTATTTTCCTGCAAATGCTTTTCCGCTTCCGACATCAGGCGATTGACGAGCTGCGTTTGCGTATTCATCAATTTATCGACGCGCGGTTTCATCGCATCATATTGATCGACGCTTTGCTCCACCGGCCCGGAAATGATCAACGGCGTGCGCGCTTCATCGACCAGCACCGAATCGACTTCATCGACGATGGCGAAATAGTGCCCGCGCTGCACCTGATCTTCCGGACGCACGGCCATATTATCGCGCAGATAATCGAAACCGAATTCATTATTGGTGCCATAGGTAATATCGGCGTTGTAAGCCTCACGACGCTGCGGCGGATTCATATCGTTGGTGATATACTCCGCGCGCAATCCCAGAAACTCAAAAATTTTTCCCATCCACTCGCAATCGCGGCGCGCGAGATAATCATTGACGGTGACGAGATGCACGCCTTTGCCCGCGAGCGCATTCAAATACAGCGGCAGCGTCGCCACCAGCGTCTTGCCTTCGCCGGTCGCCATTTCGGAAATTTTGCCTTCGTGCAGCACGATGCCGCCGATCAATTGCACGTCGTACGGCACCATGTCCCATTTAATCGGATGCCCGACGACGTTCCACGTTTGGCCGCACAACCGGCGGCAAGTTTCTCGCACCACCGCGTAAGCTTCGGGGAGAATGGTATCGAGCGTTTCCTTAATAATCTGCCGCTCTTCTTTTTCCAGCTCGGCAAGCTGATGGCGCAATTCTTCCGCCGAAAGCCGCGGCTCGGCTTCGGGACGATCTACGCCATTCGTCTCATTTTCGCCCCGCAATAGAGCATTGAGCTTCGCAAGCTCATCGCGAACTTCCGCCGTCGCCTCGACGATCTGCGTTTTGAATTTATCCGTTTTCGCGCGTAATTCGCTATCGGGAAGATCGCGCAACGTTTGATAAATTTCGTTGATTTCATCCACCTGCGGATGAATGCGCTTGATATCGCGATCGTGTTTGCTGCCAAAAATTTTGGTTAACAGGCTCATGAAAGTAAACTCACCAATCTTTGTGTCAAATGCAATATGAAAAACTCGGCTCCTGCGGAATCATTCAACGACCGGAGGATGCCAACCGGCTTTAATCCAATTTTGACGAACCGTTATGGTCAAAGCATTATTCAATCGAAGAGCAATCACAGTGGCGCGACCAGATGCAGTTAGGCCGACATTCTCAACGCCATTTTTACTCCATGAAAAGTGATCTTTCCAGCTTTGTCGACGAGGATTAAACAAAGGCACCCATTGTTTTACGTTTTCGGAAATATACGTCATGCGGGTAAAGGAGGTCGCAAACCGCGCCGCACCGCCTCAGCCATGCCTTCGGATTTGCGGAGTTGTCCGATTTGATAAATCTGCATCAGCGTCATTAATTCATAACGTTCTTCCGTGGTCAGGCCGCTCGCCTTTCCTTTCTCCTGAAGCGCCCCCAATCGCTGATTTTGAATCGGATTCATTTTCACATCGGCCAATGCCAATACCTCGGCGTCGCCAAGACTTGATACCAGCGGATAAGTTTTGATGTCAGGTAAATTTCCGAATGTGGGCCCGATCATTTCCAGGGCTTCGGCTAATACCGACTTAACATCTCGCTGCGTCACTTGCCCAAAACGTTGGGCATGCTCAACCAGATTATCCGGCAAAGTGAGGGTAATGTCGATTGCCATTGTTGATCCTATTTGAATGACAGAACTTTCTATTCAAGATAAACAAAAAATCCCAAAAAATCAATGTACATGATTTGTGCTTGTTTGTTCAGTCATTGCTTCATTCGTTCTTTGGCCATAATGCCTGGATATTTTCCAATTGCCATCAAGACTTGCCGCTCCAAAACGCGGTCGCTGTGATTGAAGCCGAAGATCTGCGCCGTTGCTTTTCCAATATCGGTCAAGGGGCGAATGAGGGCACCGTCCAATTTAAAGTGCTCTGTCCATCTATCTTTTCGGGGGTTATAGAAGCGGACAAACTGCTGGGTAGGCCATACCACCGATCCAACATCCGTCCCCTTGTGGCGATTGCAGAAGACGCAAGCATACGCTAAATTTTCCGGCGCCGTCACGCCGTCGTGCTTCAAGCTAATGATATGGTCAACTTGACAACCATGACTCGTGTCGCTTTCATGAATCAAACAATACGCGCACAAATATGCCGCACGCATGGCGATCAGTTGACGCAGATCATTATTGATGTAGCTGCTCATGATTCACAAACTGATGGGCGCGCGCTTTGGCCAATCTCATGATATGCTCTAATTCCATATAATGGTCCAATTCGCTTTTTTCATCCGGAGTCAGGCCGGTGTTTTTTTCCCGATAAATGAGATCGGCCACCCGCGCTTTGGCGGCTTCGGATGGTTGATACGTGATGACACGATTTGGCGTTGTGCCTGCTGCAATGAAATCGACAATTTCTTCGTATGCTTTCATTGTATTCATAGTTTTTGCAAAAATAGAGTTGGGTAATGAAGCTTTTATTCAAGATAGGCAAAAAATCCCGAAAAATCAAGATGGAAGAAATTATGCAACAAAAGCTTCAGACTCGAATGAGTGTATGCCTTGAATGGTTCGGGCTACTCAGGCTTGTAACCCACGCTCCACACGCGCAGGAGATCGCGGCAGCCCTCTTCAAATGAGCCGGTGAAGTCCACCATCTGATAACTTGAGAGCGTCCAGGAAAACTCGTCAACATCACAAGGCTGGTAAAGTAGAGGAATAATTTTCTCGACCAAACGGGACTGTTTTAATGCAAAAACCAATTCTTTCTTCACCCAGATTGATTTTATAGAATTCGGAGAAAGAACGATGGCAAACCAATCGCAATGAGAAATAAAAACCTCTGTTGGCAACATATAAATTGTCGAAAGTCGTTTTAAGCAACTTGCAAAAGCGCCTGCGCAATCTGCTTGACGTCTTCTTCTTCTTTGCCGTTGTCGGCCAATTGGATGACCTTCAACCGCCGCAAGATTCCAGGAATTTGTTCCTCCGGAAGTTTTTTCGGAGAGCCGGCAAGTACCGTGATCAGGCGCTGGCGAAAGCGCTTCTCACTCAAGGCATAATCGATGTCACGATCTACCCATTTGGAGTCCAAAGCGTTCGGTGTGAGCAGGACGACCATTGCTTCGGACTCGCGAAGCGCTTGCGGCAACTTTTTCGGCCCAGTTTTCGCCAGGAAAAATTCCAACCTCGTCGTCCCAAACTTCCAAACCGGCATTCTGCAAAGCGGTTGTGATCTTCCGAACCAGCGGTTCGTCAATTTGGGAATGGGAATGGCTGATAAAAATTTTCATAGTTTTTTGCAAAAATAGAGTTGAGTAATGGAGCTTTTATTCAAGATAGGCAAAAAATCCCGAAAAATCAAGATGGAAGAAATTATGCATCAAAAGCTTCAGGCGCGAATGAGTGTATGCCTTGAATGGTTCGGGCTACTCAGGCTTGTAACCCACTCCCCACACGCGCAGGAGATCTCGGCAGCCGTCTTCAAACGAGCGCGTGAAGTCTACCAATTGATAGCCGGAGAGCGCCCAGGAATATTCACAAGGCGAGTAAAGTAGGGGAATAATTTTATCCTTCAAACGCTTTTGCGTTAAGGCGTACATCAATTCTCGCTTTACCCACATCGAGTTGACCGAATTGGGCGACAGCACGATAACGAACCAATCACAGCGTTGCAGCGCCGCGCCGATTTCATCATGCCATTGCTGCGATCCAATGAGATTCGTCGGGCCATGCCATACCGGAATGCCATGTCGGCGCAATGCTTCAACCACATCAGAGACAAACAGCTTATCCTGATCTGAATGAGAAATAAAAGCCTCTACCGGCAACATAAAATTCGAGCCGTAAATATCAAAATCCGTTTTTACGCTGTTGCCAAAAGGGTCTGGGCAATTTTTTTGAAATCGTCGTTCTTGCCGTTATCAGCGAGCTTGATGAATTTAAATCTTCGCAGGATCCAAGGGATTTCATCCTCCGGAAGTTTTTCCGGCGGACCCGCCATGACGGTAACCAAGCGATCACGAAAGCGTTGCTCGCCCAAGGCGTACTGGATATCACGTTTTACCCAGCTTGAGCTTAATGTATTTGGCGTGTAAAGAACGACCATCGCCTCAGCCTCACGAAGCGCTTGCCCGATTTTTTCTGCCCAGTTGTCGCCGGGAAATATTTCCCTTTCGCCGTCCCAAACTTCGAGACCGGCATTCTGCAAAGCGGTTGCAACCTCTCTAACTAGCGGTTCGCCCGTATGGGAATGGCTGATGAAGACTTTCATGCTTTTAACCAAAAGTTTAATTCTACGCCAAGATAGGGGAAAAATTTTGTAAAATCAAGACGCCGATTGAGCCACTCCTTCCTATGTCACTCCTCCCCATTCCCCTCGCTCAACCCGCGGCCCTTTTTCTGCAAGCGGCCTTCCTTGCGCAAATCAATGAGCACGGCGTCGAGAATGCCGTTGACGAAGCGCCCGCTTTTTTCGGTGCTGAATTTTTTGGCGATCTCGATCGCCTCGTCGATGGTGACTTTCGGCGGGATGTCGGGAAAGTAGAGAAACTCGCACAGCGCCAGCCGCAGGATGAGCTTGTCCATGATGGCGATGCGACTAAACTCCCAGTTGACGGCTTTGCGCCGGATCATCATATCAAAAAATGAAAATTCCGCCGTCGTCCGGCGAAAGAGCGCCGCGGAAAATTCCAGCACCGCGCCCGGTTCATCCTGGGTGAGAATGACATCGCCCACGATCTGCTCCGGCGGGTTGCCGGACAGTTCGTGCGCATAACACGCTTGCAGAGCCAATTCTCGCGCTCGGCGGCGTCCGCTGCCTTGTGACATCTTCGTCTAAAAACCTTAATGGCAAAATGATGATTTTGGCGTCAAATCATTTTGTCGATTCATGAATGCTTTGCTATTAAACGTCATTCCGGAAGCCTGCCCTGGCGCCGCCGCGCCACGCGGTGCGGCAGGCCAGGGAATTCCTTTGCCGTTGCGCACTGCGCCGGATTGAAAAGAAGATTCCTTCGGAATGACGCTACAATGACGGTGCAAACTCCAAGCGACCGCAATTCTTATGGAACTCGGCCTATTAACTACTTAAGACAAAATAATGAAATTTGCAACCTTAATTTATTGCACCGGCGTCAACCAGCCATAACTGTCTTCCTCGCGGCCTTCGATGATGGCGAAGAATTTTGCCTGTAATCGTTCCGTGATCGGTCCGCATTTGCCGTTGCCGATGCTGATTCGATCAATCGAGCGAATCGGCGTGATTTCCGCGGCGCTGCCGGTGAAAAAAACTTCGTCGGCGACGTAAAGCATTTCGCGCGGCACTGGCGCTTCGACTATCGCATAACCCAAATCTTTAACCATTTCAATCACACAATCGCGCGTGATGCCCGGCAGAATGCTCGATGAAAACGGCGGCGTATAAATTTTGCCGCGATAAACCAGAAAAATATTCTCGCCGCTGCCTTCGCTCACATACCCATTGGAGTCCAGCATGATGCCTTCAACATAATTATCCATCTTCGCTTCCAATTTAACAAGCTGCGAGGGCATATAATTCGCCGCGGCTTTGGCCATCGACGGAAAGGTGTTGGGCCGCATGCGATTCCACGAGGCGACGCGCACGTCGACGCCGTTTTTGAGCGCATCGGGGCCGAGATATTTCCCCCACATGAGCGCGGCAATGGCAACCTGCGTTGGGCAGAGCCGAGGATCAACGCCGAGACTGTGATAGCCGCGAAACGCGACAGGGCGCAGGTAGCACGCTTTGAGTTTATTGAGACGCACGACCTCGAGACACGCCTGCATAATCTCCGCTTTGGTAAACGGCATGTCGATGCGATAAATTTTCGCCGAATCAAACAGGCGATCGATATGATCCTTCAGGCGAAAGAGCGCCGGCCCGCGCAGCGTTTCATAGCAGCGAAATCCTTCAAAAACGCTGGAACCGTAGTGAATCACATGCGACATCACATGTATCGTGGCCTCCTGCCAGCGCACCATTTTGCCGTTGAACCAGATTTTCGTTTTTTCATCGAAGCCGGTTGGCGGCATGGTTTGCGCTTTCGGTTTCTCTTGTCGATCTTTATTTAAATGGACAGCGTAAGCGGTTTTGCCGTTGGGTAGTCGTGTCATATTTCCTCTCCTCTGATTAAAGTTTGTAGTGATGCCTTTAGGCATTCATGCCCGCATATGAGAACACGACGCCTAAAGGCATAACTACGAACGTTATTACGCCATCAAGCTACGGGCGATGACGAGTTGTTGAATTTCCGACGTTCCTTCGTAAATCTCCGTAATGCGCGCGTCACGCATGTAGCGCTCGACCGGATAATCTTTCAAATAACCGGCGCCACCAAAAATTTGCACGGCCTTCGTGCCGCAATCAACGGCGACACGCGAGACATACAGTTTGGCCTTGGCCGATTGCACGGAAAATTTCTCGCCGCGATCTTTCGCCACCGCGGCCTGATAAATGAGCAAGCGCGCCGCATCGATATCCGTTGCCATGTCGGCCAGCATAAAATTGATCGCTTGAAAATTGATGATCGGTTGGCCGAATTGCTGGCGTTCCTTCGCGTATTTTACGGCGGCTTCAAATGCCGCGCGCGCGATGCCGAGCGCCTGCGCCGCAATGCCGATGCGACCGACATCCAGAATCGCCATCGCAATTCCAAAACCTTTGCCCTCTTGACCGAGCAAATTTTCCGCCGGCACCTTCACATTATCAAAATTCAACATTGCGGTATCGCTGCTGCGAATGCCCAGCTTCTTTTCCTTTTTGCCAACGGCGACACCGGCGAAAGCGCGCTCGACGATGAAAGCGCAAACGCCTTTGGTGCCGGAAGATTTATCGAGCGTCGCAAAAACGATCAGATGATCGGCATTCACGCCGTTGGTGATAAAATTTTTGGCGCCGTTGATGATATAATGATCGCCGTGTTTTTCCGCAACCGTCATCATATTGCCGGCGTCGCTGCCGGTGCTCGGTTCGGAAAGGCAATACGCGCCGAGCGCCTTCCCGCTCGCCAGCGGCACGAGGTATTTTTGCTTTTGCGCTTCCGTGGCAAATTTTTCGAGGCCGTAGCACACCAACGAATTATTGACGGAAAGCGCCACGCCGACCGAAGCATCGACTTTGGAAAGTTCCTCGACAACCAGCACGTACGAAATAGTGTCGGCGCTTTGTCCGCCATATTGCGAGCTTACGGTCATGCCCATGTAGCCGAGCTCGCTAAGTTTTTTGATTTGCTTCCCGGCAAATTTTTCCTGCTCGTCACGCTCCGCCGCATCCGGCGCAATTTCAGTTTCCGCAAAGCGGCGAATCTCATCGCGAATTTGTTTTTGTTCTTCGGTTAGATTGAAGTCCATGTGTTCCTCGTTTTATTACAAATTTTTTGATTCTACATTGAAATCTCAACTCACCCTGTCATTCCGTAGGAATCTTTTTTGTAATCGAAGAAAATCGCGCTAAATAGAAAAAAGATTCCCTGGCCCGCGGCACCGCGTGGCGCGGCGGGCGCCAGGGCAGGCTTACGGAATGACATTTTCAATTCATGCATACGAATAAAATCCCTCTCCCGTTTTCTTGCCAAGATGCCCGGCGGCGACCATCTTGCGCAGCAACGGGCACGGGCGATATTTGTCGTCGCCCAACTGCTTGTGCAACACTTCCATTATATTCAAACACACATCGAGGCCGATAAAATCCGCGAGCGCCAGCGGGCCCATCGGATGGTTCATGCCGAGCTTCATCACCTTGTCAATCGCTTCTTTCGAGGCCACGCCTTCCATCACGCAATAAATCGCTTCGTTGATCATCGGCATGAGCACGCGATTCGACACGAAGCCGGGATAATCATTCACTTCGACCGGCGTTTTGCCGAGCGCCTTGCTGAGTTGCATCACCGCGCTGAACGTCTCATCAGCAGTGTCGAGGCCGCGAATCACTTCCACCAGCGTCATCATCGGGACGGGATTGAAGAAGTGCATGCCGACCACTTTTTCCGAACGCTTGGTCACCGCCGCAATTTCGGTGATGGAGATCGATGACGTGTTGCTCGCTAAAATCGTTTCCGGCGAGCACGATGCGTCCAATTCCGCAAAGACCTTTTTCTTGAGCGCGGCGTCTTCGGTTGCCGCTTCCACGACGAGTTCGCAATTAGCGAGAGCTTTTAAGTCCGTCGCCGTAGCAATGCGGCCAAGAATCGTGGCGACCTCGTTGATCGCAATGATGCCTTTCCGCGCTTGCCGCTCCAAGTTGGTTTTTATTGTAGCCAACGCGCGGTCGATGAATTCCTGCTTGACATCAACCAACGTTACGGAGTAGCCGAATTGGGCAAACACGTGGGCGATGCCGTTGCCCATCGTGCCGCCACCGATCACACCGATACGTTCCATTCTCGCCTCATGCTTTTTTCTTTTTGATGACGCTCATGTAATACTGATTTTTACCCCAAGCGTTGAAAAACATCTTCGCTGGAATACTTAGCTCTTTATCATCCATAATTGGATCGTTAATAATGACGTTTTCCTCATCATATCCCACGACCAATACCACATGTGCTGCCGATTCATCCCAATGCGGGAAATACGCTGTATCAACGAACACGATAACTGGAATTTGCACTGTTGAAATCGTTGTAAAAAGTTCGGCTGGGGTAGATTGGCTGAGTTCGACATCGAGATTCCATCGTTTTTCATCCTTCAAAAATAGAAGATTGATCAGGTGCGTTCCTTTGGGTTTTGTTTTGAGAATACGCCGAAGCTCTGCCTCAGAAACGCCAACGATTCCGTGATAGTCGAACATCATTCGTGCTGCTGCGACACAGCTTGCTTTTAGCTCTTGTTTAAAGTGCCTCTTCCGGAGCAAGACGGTCGGCTTCTTTTTCGATTTCTTCACAGGAGGTAGATTCGTCTTCTACGATACTGCCATTTTGTGCATCAACGATGATTTGTCCGAGCGGCCCGAGCTTGCCAATTCCTGGTATTGTTAATACAACCGGAACGATCCAAAAATCACCTTCGGGGCGCAATTCCAAGCACGGCTCGTCTGAAGTAATTAAGTTGGCAACGCGACGGAGTAAATAACCATTTACTGTTTGTTGTGCAACGTAAGGGGTGATGTTAATCTCACCTTCGAGTTTAAAAGAGTATTTCATCCCTCCATTCTGACTCGGCGCGCTCTTGGCACGAACACGAGGTAATTTAGTTCTAACTTTTGGCATACGTCAACTCCATTGTTTTAAAACTATCCAGACGAGCCGTCTGGGTTACGCCACATTCTCCACAATCATCGCTGAGGCTTCGCCGCCGCCGATGCAGATGGCGGCCATGCCGTATTGCTTTTTGTATTCCTGCAGCGCGTGAATGAGCGTGACGAGAATGCGGCAGCCGCTCGCGCCAATCGGATGGCCGAGGGCAACGGCGCCACCGTGCACGTTCAGCTTGTCCATCGGAATGCCGAGCTTTTGTTGCGCTGCCAATGCCACGACGGCAAACGCTTCGTTGATTTCAAACAGCTCGATTTGATTTAGCGCAAAGCCGGATTTCCTGAGAATTTTTTCAATCGCATCGAGCGGCGCGGTGGTGAACCATTCCGGTTTTTTTGCGGCGGAAGCCTGGTTGATAATTTTTGCCTGCGCTTTGACACCGAGCCTATCGGCCACCTCTTTCGCCATCACCACGACCGCCGCTGCGCCGTCGTTTATTTTGGAGGCGTTCGCGGCGGTCACCGTGCCTTCCTTGTCAAACGCCGGTCGTAGCGTCAGCATTTTTTCAAAATTTACTTTTTGCGGCTCGTCGTCTATTTTAATAAAAGTCGGCGCGCCTTTTTTCTGCGGCATTGGCACCGGCACGATCTCTTTTGCGAATAAGCCTTTCTCTTGCGCAGCCAAAGCGCGTTTGTAGCTCATCACGGCAAATTCATCCTGCACGTGGCGCGGAATGTTGCACTCGCGCGCGCAAATTTCCGCGGCGTTGCCCATGTGAAAATTGTTGTACACGTCCCACAAACCGTCTTTGATCATGCTGTCGATCAACTCGCCGTGGCCGAGACGATAGCCGTCGCGCGCCTTGCTCAGCAAATATGGCGAGTTCGACATGCTCTCCATACCGCCGGCAACAATCACGTCGGCGTCGCCAACCATGATCGCCTGCGCCGCGAGCATCACCGCTTTCAGGCCGGAGCCGCAAACTTTGTTGATCGTCATGCAAGTCACCTCCACCGGCAAACCGGCTTTGATTGCCGCTTGTCGTGCCGGCGCTTGCCCAACACCGGCGGGCAGCACGCAGCCCATGATGACTTCGTCAACTTGTTTGGGATCAAGCCCCGCGCGTTGCACAGCTTCTTTGACTGCGATGGCGCCCAGCTCCGGCGCGGTGAAAGAAGCGAGCGAACCTTGAAACGCGCCAATCGGCGTGCGGCAGGCGCCGGCGATGATGACTTCACGAAGAGGTTTTGGCATTTTTCACACTCCTTTCCTGGATTATTTATGCAAAAGAAAAAATTTTTCGAATATCACTTTGACTAATTCTACAAGACTACGGCCATTTGCGTCCAGGAGAATGGCGCTCAAGGCAAACTCATAATGAATCGGTGTCTTGACGGTGCCATCCGGAGCCAGCCAGGGATATTCAGCATTGATACTTCTATCGGCAAGGGATGGCGCCAATCTCTCAATGCCATGAGCAATCGGCAAGAGTTGACGAACATGCGCGCGCAATTGCGTCGAACTCATACCGAGCGCTTTTTGCAATTTGCCGTTGCGTGCAACAAGCCGCAAGAATCTCGTAAAAGCGAGATGGCTGTTTTGCACCTCATCCACTCCGGTTCCGGCGGATAAGAAATAAGCTTTGCCAAGTTTCTCGGTCGCCATTTGCAGATAGTGCAAACTATGGCATGCCGGCTCATTGGCCCTCTCCATCTTTTTATACATTTCCCAGTCCGACTGTGCTTGCGCCAAAAATGCTTCAGCCCACATTTATTTTAGCCCCGATTAACCAGACATTTCTCACGCTCAAACTCAACGGCATTTTTTAACGACCACCCTTTGGGCAAGGGAATCTCGCTGACGCGTACTTTCTCCCATTCTTCGGGGGTTACATCTGCAACCCGTGCCGGCAAGGGGAATTTTTCAGTTGCGCCAAAATACAACATCATCACGGCCCCAGAGGGGGGGGTATCGCGGTTGACTTCGAGCAGATGAATTTCTTCTTCGCCATTGATGCTCTTGAACCAAATGATCCGCTCGATAAATTCTTCCGTCTCGAAATGGTCAAGCACCATGCGCCGGACGATATCCTCAATCTCTTGAATAGACCTTGCTTTCTTCGGAATAAAATCTTCCGCTGGCTCACTTTGCGATTGAAAAGCCACGGGGTCCTCTCGGCGGCCGTTTTTTCCATTCCGCTTTCCCTCGATTTTGATCCGAACAGCGGTATTGGGCGGCAAGCTCAACGCTTCAATGAGCAACAAGTTTTTACCATCATAAACCCCGTCAAGCGTTTGCGACTTGGTTTTGACGCCCCGCTTTTTTTGAATTTTCTGTTTTGTACGCATTAGCACGCCTCTTCAAAATAGTATACCAAATTAGAACAACAGGCTCACCTTCAGTTTCCCGCCTCAAACTCCACCGGCTCCACTTTCAAATTTCCCTCCACTTGCTGCAAATATCCGACTTTGATTTTCGGCGCGTGCTCGAAGATCAGCAGCCAATTTTCTTCAAAAGCTTGCCGCAAAATTTTCGGTTTGATTTCCATCGTCAATTTGGGATAAAGGTCATATCCCATGACGTAAGCTGTTTTAAGATGCGACGTCGTCGGCACCAAATCCGCCATGAACGCAACCGTCTTTCCGGCGCTTTTCACTTTGACGATGGTATGATGCAACGTGTGGCCGGGCGCGAGAAAACTTTCGACGCCGGGCAACACTTCCGTCGTGCCGTCAAGCAATTGCAATTGCGAGCCGAGCGCTTCCCAATTCCATTTTATATAACTCGCGCGGCTGCGTTCGTCGGGATTATTCGCAACTTCATACTCGCCGCGTTGCGCGAAATAGGTTGCGTTCGGAAACGTCGGCACGATTTCACCAGCCGTATTGCCGCGCGTGTTCCAGCCGATGTGATCGAAGTGCATGTGCGACATGATGACGTGTGTAATGTCTTCCGGGCGCAAATTCAAATCGGCAAGCTGGCCGAGCAATGTCTTCTCGCGGTGAATGCCAAACATGCCGCCGAACCTGGCGTCAAATTTATCGCCGACGCCGGTATCGATGAGAATTTTTTCCTGGCCGCGAATGACGAGCAGACAATTCAATCCCATGAGAATGCGGTTTTTCGCATCGGGCGCGTCGGTCTTTTCCCAGAGCACGCGCGGCACGACGCCGAACATCGCGCCGCCGTCGAGGCGGAACAGGCCGTCGGAGAGAACGAAGAGGTCGAGGTCGCCGAATTTCATTTGCGTTTAGTTGTAAAGCGTTCTGTGCCCATCTTTTTAGCCGCTTGGTTTTCGTCTTTCAATCTTTTGAGCAAATTTGTCAAAAATCTGGCATCCATCGATGACCGGTCGATGGTGATAATGAGTTTCTCTTTTGTCGATTTGATTTCAAAGGCTTCCATAAATTAGCCTCATTGCAAACAAGAAGAATTATGCAATCTCCTTAGCAGCCGAAAATTGGGATGGCTTTGTCGCAGGCGCGCATCGCCGCATCAGTCTTGATAAGCTTCAGTATAAGCTTTCACCTCTTCCGGTGTGTAGATAAGAAAGCCTAATACCTGCCGGCGTTCGTCGGGAGCAAGCCGAGGTCGAAGCAGTTTCCAAATTGCTCCTTGACGCGCTTCATGGTCCATATCTAAAAACTTTTCAGATATGATAAATCCTGAAATTCGTTCGTCCGGCTCATGATCGAAGCGAACCTCGACATCGGCGAATTGCATCTTGAGGACGTCAATTATTTTTTGTTCAATTGTACCCATTGCTGGCCTCCTAATTGAACGAGTTCTCGGGCGGCTTCGTAAAGTTTTTTGCTGTTATATTTTAAAAAGTCGCCCTTGATTCCACGCTGTTGGCCCGTTGTTTTCAGAAACGAGCTTACTTCCTTTATGGAAGCAAAACGAAATGAATTTCGCCAGCGCAAGTTAATTTGGCTCATTAAAGCAAAACTTTTTTCATAAATTGATTCACGACGCGCGTTCGCTAATGCCGTTCTTTTCCAAAGCTGCCAGAGATCGTGCCGCTCATCAAAGCTCGGATCGTTAAGCAGGCGAAAGGCCCGCAACAAACATTCAACCGCCAAGCCCGAAGCATACATGGCGAAAGAATAATGGCCTTCTGTATGCAAAAGCTCTGCGTCATCAATCCGTTCTAATGCAGCACGATAATAAGTTTTTGCGGTTGATTGCATAATAAAAGCGGCCTCTCAATGTTTAAAGTTCCTTCAACACTTCTCTCGAGATCACCAACCGCTGCACCTCACTCGTGCCTTCGCCGATTTCCGTGAGCTTCGCGTCGCGCCAGTAGCGTTCGACGGGATAATCCATGACGTAACCGTAGCCGCCGAAAATTTGAATGGCTTTGTTGCAGGCGCGCATGGCCATTTCACTCGCAAAGAGTTTCGCCATCGCGGCTTCGGTGGTGTAGGGCTTGCCGTCGCCTTTCAAGCGCGCGGCGTGGTGCACCATCAAACGCGCGGCGTGAATTTCCGTGGCCATGTCCGCGATGTACCAGCGAATCGCTTGAAACTCGGCAATGGCCTGACCAAAGGCTTTGCGCTCTTTTGCATACGCGGTGGATTTTTCCATCGCGGCTTGCGCGAGTCCGACGGCCATCGCACCGATGCCGATGCGGCCGCCATCGAGCGTTTTCAGCGCAATTTTGAAGCCTTCGTTTTCTTTGCCCAATAAATTCGCGACAGGGACGCGGCAATGGTCAAAAGAAATCTGGCGCGTGTCCGAAGCGCGGAGGCCGAGCTTGTTTTCTTTTTTGCCGATAATAACGCCGGGAAATTCGCGTTCAACGATGAACGCCGAAATGCCTTTCGTTCCCGCTTCTAAATTCGTTTTGGCGAAGACAACATAAGTTCCGGCATAACCGCCGTTGGTCACGTACAATTTGCTGCCATTAAGAACATAATGATCGCCGTCGCGTTTCGCCGTGGTTTGCAGCGCGCCGGAGTCCGAGCCGCTCTGCGGTTCGGTGAGGCAGAATGAGCCGAACTTTTTGCCGGCCAATAAATCCGGGAGAAATTTTTGTTTTTGCGCTTCGGTTCCAAACGCGGCGATCGGCCCGCAGCACAGCGAGCAATGTGCCGCAACCGAAAGCACGGTGGAGCCGCAGGCTTTCGCGACTTCTTCGATCATCAACGCGAACGACAGGGTGTCCATTTCGGAGCCGCCGTATGCAGATGGAAAGCCGATGCCGAGAAATCCCAACTCGCCCATTTTGTGAAGATTCCCGGCGGGAAAAACCATCGAAACGTCGATCTCGGCGGCAATCGGCTCGATTTCTTTTTTGGCAAATTCGCGCACGGTGTCGCGCAACAGGAGTTGTTCTTCGGAGAGGTCCATGGGCAACAAATCCAAAATTTAGAATTGAATGATTTTTAACTTGCAACGAAAAGAGAACCGCAACGAAAAAAGATTTATTCACCTTTAAAAACCGGCGCGCGTTTTTCCGCAAATGCAGTCAAAGCTTCGCGCCGGTCTTTTGTTGGAATAACGCGCTTATAGCATTCGAATTCGATTTCGAGCGCCCGTGATAACGGTTCTTCCAACCCGCGCCGCATGGCCGCTTTGGACGCTTGCACCGCGATGGGGCCGTTGGCAGCAATCAGTTTCGCATAATAAAACGCCGCGTCCGGCAATTCGGTTTCGGGCACGACGCGATTGGCGACGCCGTGCGCGAGGCATTCGTTGGCGTCAAACATGCGCGCCGTGGCGATCCATTCCATTGCGCGCGAATAGCCGATGAGCCGCGTGAGCCGCTGCGTGCCGCCTGCACCGGGAATGATGGCGAGTGCAGTTTCGCGCAAACCCATTTTAGCGGTCTCAGACAAAACGCGAATGTCCGCCGCGAGCGCCAATTCCATGCCGCCACCCGCCGCGGTGCCTTGCACGGCCGCAATCACCGGCACTTTGATATCGGCAATGGATTGAATGGCGTCGCGAATGCCTTGCACCACGTTCTCGACTTCGTTTTCGGGAATGTCCTGCCGTTCTTTTAAATCCGCGCCGGCGCAAAAGTTGGCGCCTTCGGCATTTAAAATGAGCGCGCGCAGTTCGCGGCGTTCCGCATCGCGATTCGCCAGATGCGCCGCCGCAAAAATCTCGCTCACCAATTGGCGATTCAACGCATTCACCGGCGGACGATGCAAAGTTAACCGGCCAATTTTTTCTTCAATGCGATAACGCACAAACTGAAATTCTGCCATGGGATTCCTTTCGCATCATGCTTTTGCCGTCGTGGCAAACAAAGTTTTTGATATTCGGATTTTGCGAATCGTCCGGATTTTACCTTTTTCTGATTTTTTGAAAAACCTCGTCGGAAATTTCAATTTCCATTTGCAACAAACCCAAACCGTGCGTCTTGCCCTGCGCATCGGTTTTCAAGCTTTCCGAGCCGCCGCCGCCCAACGAGTCGTG
>Ga0247727_10010798_pt1 | contig 16102 bp, 12 predicted proteins | sample WisWelCaveWW1625_FD_202498 | JGI IMG/M metagenome (GOLD analysis project Ga0247727, IMG submission 202498) | Biofilm microbial communities from Wishing Well Cave, Virginia, United States - WW16-25 | ecosystem: Environmental > Aquatic > Deep subsurface > Groundwater > Cave microbial mat | place... | reverse complement strand
CCACGCCAATATCGTGAATGACGTCAACTTCGTTGCCCATCACCTGGGCGGTGACCTGCGCTTCCTCGGCCACGGGGATGTCACTGGTTCCGGCGCAGACCACGGCGATGCGGCCCTTGCCGCTGATGGTCCGGTCCCGCCAGACGCGCAGCGCCCGCGATAGCGGGAAGTGTTCGGCGTCGGGGAACTTGTTCAGCAGCAGGGCCGCCGCCTCCGCTTCCAGCCGGGTGGCCAGCAGGTTGCTCGATTTTTCCAGCAGCCGGGTGGCGATCTCCACCACCTGCTCGGGCGACTTGCCCTTGCCGAAAATCACCTCGGGCATGCCGTGACGCAGCGCGCGGTGATGGTCCAGCTTGGCGAAGCCCAGATCTTCGAAGGGGAGGTGGCGGAGGCGCTCGATGGTCTCGTCGACGGAGACGGTTCCGGTGCGCAACTGCTCCAGCAGAATTCTGAGTTGAGCCTGGTCCATGGGGGCCGTCGCTTGAGCTTACCGCGAAGGGCCCAAGTCCGAGGGGGCCGCCGCACCGGCCGCGCGGGAATCGGGGGCTTTGCTGTAGTTGTTATACCGGATAGTGAGCTCCGCCTTTCCGACCAGCCGGGTGTCGACTGAGCTTTCGATCCGCGAAGGGACGGCCACACCGTTGCCGATGTTGTAGTCGCGAACGAACTCGACGCGCTTCAGGAAAATGGAGGGGTTCTTGACGAACCGGCCCTGTTCGCGGACCGGCATTCCGGTGCGCGCCTCGATCCACAGGAAGCCCTTGAACAAGCCGACCTTTTTCTGTTTCGGCGTGAGCTCAAAAAGGTGCAGTTGCCAGTCGCCGGAGCCGAACAGGCCGCGGTAGCGGAACTTGTAGTTCTCCGGGGTGATGGCCAGTGTCTTGCTTTCCCCGGCCTGCGCCTCCGCCTGCAGGTAGCGGGCGATCACGTCCTTCTTGATGGTGTTGTCGCCCTGGAAGGTGAGCGTCTGGTAGGTGATCTTGCCCAACCGGGAAACGGATCGAAGGGCGTGCATCTTGCCGGTCTTCTTGAGGCTCGGCAGAGTCCCCTCCATCTCGACTTCCATGGAGACGTCCTTCAGGTAGGATTGCTGGGTCCGCGTGGCAGCCATGTACTTGTCGAGAACCTCGGTGTAGGCCGGAGTGTCGGCGAAGAAATCGTAATTGTAGTCGGCACAAGGAGCTACCGTGCTGCCGACAAAGGCCGCCAGAATGAGGACGCGGGATTTCAACAAAACCTCAGGTATAGAGCAGAGTGGCCCTCAGGGAGGAGGCCATTTTTCAGTTTACCAATCATTGGACGATGTTGGCAACATGGAAGTTACAGAAAAGAGAGGTGGTTCACGGTGGCCGCTTTCGGGGTGGCCGGGGATCGGACTGCAACCGCGGGGCGCCCCGTTTTCGGACTTCGGAATAATCAGGGCGCTTGGGGAAGAAGGTGTCCTCGCACCAGGCGATGGCGCGTAACACGGCCACCGCCGGAATCATGCCGATCCGCAAGGCCACCATCAACGCCCGGGGCCAGGACGGTGGAACCACCGCAACCGGCAAGGGAGCCGCCGCGCCCTGGTCTCGGAGGATGCTTCGGGAGCACTCCAGCCCCGCGAAGACCGCGCCTTCCATGCACGCCAGGTCGATCTCGTTCTTGACGAAGTCTCCGGCGAGGTAGAGGTTTTTCGCCCGCGTGCGCGGTCGGGGCCGGTTCGCCCAGGCGCCGATGGTGTTGATGAACAGCGGCACATTCACGTTGGCATTGAGATGCCAGGCGTCGATCTCCGAGTCCGGGATCGGCAGGTACTCCCGGATTTCCTCCAGCAGCGCGTCCTTGGCCGCCACGGGGTCCACCGCCGACAGGGGGCCGTAGTTGCTGGAAATGAACGAAAGCACCGTGCCTGGCCCGGCGTCTTTCCAGGTCTGCGTGAGGTCGATGAAGGAAAGGCCGTAGCGTCCCCCATGCAGGAACACGTGCTCGCGCGGAAATTCCGGCAGCCGGGTTCGCAGCCGCAGATGCAGCGCTGCCATCGGCTGCGCTTCCAGAAAATGCATGTTGCCCAGTTCCGGGTCGGCTGAGTACAGCTCCCCGTTCACCCATCGCCGCGCTACCTCGAAGGGGACGCATAACGCGAAGACGTTGCCGGTGGCGGAAGTGCCGTCGCTCAGCTCGATCCCCTCCACGGCGCCCCCGCGCATACTCACTCCGGTGACTTCAGCCCCGTAGCGGATCTCGACGCCCAGCGCTTCCAGTTCGCGCACCTGGGGCTCGATGAAAACTTCCTGCAAATCCCCGGGCAGCACCGAAAGAAACGGGCTCGGCTGCCGGATCCAATACCCCATCATGCGCCGCACCGTCATGGCGCTGGCGTCGTAAGCGGGGATGGCCGAGGCTTTCAGCAGGTTCTCGTGACCCAGTTCGGCGACCGTGTCGCTGATGTACCACTTCCCCCGAAGCAAACCCACGTGGCTCACCTGGTCCAGCATGCGCTTCTCCGATAGCGGCCGGCTGGCAATGTCGATGACGGAGTAGAAGGACAGCGCCATGTGATACCAGGGCACAATCCCGCGAAACATGTCGTGCCAGATGGCGCGGAGGCCGGAGGGCGCCAGCACGGATATCGTCCGCGGGAACTCGCCGGGGCGCAGGACGTGGTAGCCGTCGAAGTCGACCAGCTTGACGCCGATGCGGTCGACGATGGCGCGGACGTTGGGATACCAGCGCGGGAAGACGTGATAGCCGTGCTCGACGCGCCATCCGTTGTGGACATCCGAGCCGGCCTTGCCGCCCAGGCGATGCGACCGCTCCAGGATCGTGACGCGCCAATGGCGCAGCGCCAGTTCGCGGGCGATGACCATGCCCGCCAGTCCTCCTCCGGCGATAACGGCGTCAGGCATGCTCAGATCACCTCGACCGTGGCGGTTTGGCTCTGGCCGCTGAGCAGATCGTGGACGACGATGCGCCAGCGGCCGGCGGGATCGTTGTGCGCCACGGGCAAACGATGGGCCGCGCGACCGTTGGGAGCCAACAGGTTGCCCGAGTAATGCGGAACCACTTTGCCGGCCGGGTCGCTCACCTCGACGTGCAGGACGTGGATGGAGGCGGCAGTAGAGGAGGCGAAGCTGACGCCGATCTCGGTGGTGGAGCCGCGCGCGATACGCTCGGGCGCGGCCAGCCGGAGCGCCGGGAGCGGCTCCGGCGACAGGGCGAAGATGGCGGGCTCGTAGGGATCGAGCGTGACACTAATCTCCTTCAAGGCGCCGAGCGTCTTGGAGGCGCGCACGTCGTAGGCCTGCATTTCCCGCGGCAGCTTCAGGCGCACCGTCCGCGACTTCTCGAACCGCTCGTTGGATTTGAACTCGGGCGGCCCCAGCTCGTCGACCCGGAGCTGCGGGTTCGACAGCAATCCGATCAAGGTCACGCCGCCGTTGCGAAAGGTATGAGTTTCGACGCCGTCGCTGTCGACCACTGCGAACTCCGGCTCGACGCCGCCCGACTGGAGCAGGCCGCGCATGCGCTCGCGCATGGGACCTTCCTGTCCCTGGAGCCGCTGGCGATGGTAGTTCAGGACACCGTCGTCGAGCATCACCACTTTGCCGCGCCCACCGGCGGCCGTGAACAAGTCCGCCAGGCGCGAGGCCGAGAGGCGCCGGCAGTGCTCGTCGTAGACGCCCGGCTCGCCGCTGGCGATCACCGTGCCGCCCTGAGCGGCGAAGTCGCGGATGGCGGCGGCTTCGGCCTCCGACAGCGCGCTGGAGCGCGGGAGAATCAGCACGCGGTAGCCGCGCTTCATCAGCTCGCCTTGTTCCAGTTGCAAGTACGAGACGAAGTTGTATTGCAGGCCCAGGTCCTCGATCAGGCGGCAGAAGGATTCACGTAAGCGAAGGAATTCGTTGTCGCTGCGCTCGGCGCGCGCGCCGGTGGTGAGCCAGGCCTCCGGGCCCTTCTGCGCCCGCAGCCATTCGGCGCGAAGGCTGGGCTGCGAATAATGGATGGCGATGGGATCGGCCTGACGACGGCTGTCGATCAGCAGCGCACCAAGTCCGCTGCGCAGCTCGGTGTAGTAGGGTCGAGCCTCTTCCCCGCGCTTGCCGACGGCGCCGTCCTTGGCGATGAATCCGTTCTGGTCGTCCCAAATGATGAGGCCGCGGCCGCCATGCAGCAGCTCGTACCAGACGCGATGCTTCTCCCACGATCCGCCCTGAAACGAAGTGGTCACCACGGGGAGGTCCGGGTTGAGCGAGCGCAGAATCTCGATGTTGTTGCCGATGTTGTAGGGCTCGGCCATGGTGAGCACCTGCGACAGGCGCGCGTAGTCGTAGCCGCCCCAGCCGGGCATCTGCGCGCCGGCGATACCGACGTAAGCCGCGGGGTCGACGGAGCGGACGGCGTCCACGCCCATCTTCAGGGCGCGGGCAAAGGAGACGTCCATCCATTCTTTGTGGTCCGACCAGGCGGAGTGGTTGCCGTCGGTGCGTTTCATGGTCTCGTTGGCGGTCTCCGGCATGACCGCATCCCAATAAGCGAAGCTGGTTCCCCATTGCGCGTTCAGCGCGGGCAGCGAGCCATAGCGCTCGCGGAGCCAGACCCGCATCTCGACGAGGGAATGATCGGAGAAGTCGAAATCCCAGTAGGCGGCCAGGTCGGCGATTCCGGATTCGTCGCCCAGATCGTAGAACAGCGGCCGGTAGGGCGCATGCATGCGGGTGACGTCGACCAGGCGGTCGCGAATCTTCTGGAGCCAGGCGGGGTCGGAGAGGCTGGGCCGCCGCTTGAAAGCTTCCTTGCTGGTGCGGTCTTTCTTGTAGAGCTCCTTGGCTTCGGTGAAGGCCCAGTTCACGGGCCGGTCGGGGAACCAGCGGTGGTACTGGGCGTAGAAATCGGTGGCGACGTTTTCGGCGTACCAGCGCAAGTCGTTGTGGAAGAGGAACTCAGGCGCGGGCCGGTTGCGCCCGACGAACTGGCCGGCGTTGATGCCGAGCGACTTCAGCAGCGGAACCTTGTCGGCGCTATGCGGCTGCCACATGATGATGTGGTAGTCGCGCCAGGCGCGCTCGGGCGGGCTGGCGATAAAGGAGACCTGTGCGCGCTCGTCGCGGTGGTCCGGCTGTCCCTTCTTGTTGACGCCGTCGAAGGTGAACCGCGCGCGCAGCTCGTTCTTCATGGCGCGGGCGCGGCGGAGGTCGATAGGGAAGCGAAACTCGTTTTCGTCGGCGAGCTCCACCGGGATCTTGCGGCTGTCGACCAGGCGCCCGTGGGAGTCGGTCCACTCGATATCGAGCTGTCCCTTGCCGGTGGCCAGAGCATTGGTGCGATAGAGGATGGTGACGGGGGCGTCGCGCTCGAGCGCGGGAGAAGGCAGAACGATTTCGGCGGCGTGAATGCCGGCCGCGGCCATAAGGATTGTCAGAATGTATTTCATATAAATGGCTCCGAGCCTATTATGGATCATGGAACTGGAGGACGCGCGCGGCTGGATCGCCTCCTCGCGCAATATCGTGGGGTTCACCGGGGCGGGGATCTCGACCGAATCCGGCATCCCGGATTTCCGCAGTCCCCACGGCGTGTGGGCGCGCAACCGGATGATCCAATATGACGAGTTTGTCTTCAGCCGCGCCGGGCGGATCGAGTACTGGCGGCAGAAGGTGGAAAGCTGGCCGGCGATGCGGGATGCGCAGCCCAACGCCGGCCATCGAGCGTTCGTGGAGCTGGAGAAGCGCGGCCAGCTTCGCGCGCTGATCACGCAAAACATCGACGGGCTGCACCAACAGGCGGGGCAGAGCGCGGACGTGGTGATCGAGTTGCATGGAACAACGGCCGAGGCCGGATGTCTGAGCTGCGGCCACCGCATTCCGATGGACGAGGCCATCGCACGGATTCAGGCGGGCGATCCGGCGCCAGAGTGCGAGAGGTGCGGCGGGCTGCTGAAGCCGGCGACGATCTCGTTCGGACAGGCGATGCCCGAGAAGGAGATGACACGGGCGACGCGACTGTCGCGGGCTTGCGAGGTGTTCGTCGCGGCGGGATCTTCGCTGGTGGTTCAGCCGGCGGCGACGCTGCCGCTGCTCGCCAAGCAGGCGGGGGCGCGCCTGATCATCATCAATCGCACGCCGACGCCGCTGGACGAGATGGCCGACTACGTGGTGCGGGAGGAGATCGGGGTGGCGCTGCCGGCGTTGGTGGGTTGAGGGTGCTCCCCAACCGCTCCCTTGCGGTCGCGGCTCGGTTACGACAGAGGTTGGTTCAGCAGTTCCACAATCCGGTCATGCCCCCTTCTTGCGGCCCAGGCCAGCGGCGTCGCCCAGGGCGGATCATCGGGGAGATTGGGTTTCGCTCCACGGCTCAGGAGGATCTCCACCATGGCGATCCTGCCGAACTTGGCGGCCCACGCGAGCGGAGTTGAGCTGACGTCCTCGTCGCGCGCGTGCGGATCGGCGCCGTGGTCCAGAAAAAGCGCGGCATTGTCCACATCGCCCTTGCGGGCGAACTCATGCAGAGGGGTGACGCCCAGCCAGTCCGCGTGGCTGGGATTCATGCCATGGACGAACAGGAGTTCGGTGAGCTCACGGGTCTTGGCGGCGCAGCCGACGCGTTGGGCGAGGTTGGGCTGATAGCGGAGCATCAGCCGCACGAACGCCTCGTGGCCGTTGCCCGCGGCGTTGCCGAGCGCTCCGGGGTCATCGGCCAGGGCCGGGTTGACGGCGAACACCGCGGCCGCAGTAGTGACATCGCCGTAGTAGGCCAGCAGTTCGACGGATCGCGCGGAGCCAAACGAGCAGAGCAGCTCGATCATGCGCTTGTCGTCGTTCATGATGGCGATGCTCAGCGCATCGGCGGAGCTTTCGACCGGCGGACTCGGATAAGCGCCCTTCTTGAGTAAGAGCCGGGCGACTTCGTGGTGGCCGTTGTAGACGGCTGAGTAGAGAGCGTGGCCGTGAGGGGCGATGCCCTCCTCCGGGAGATTGGGATCGGCGCCGCGCTCCAGAAGAAACCGCACGACCTCGAGGTGGCCGCCGGCGGCGGCGTTGCGCAGCGGCGTCCCGGAACCGGCGTAGTAGGTGACGTATTCCACGGGGCGGTTCGCCAGCGAAGCATCCGCATCCACCAACTCCCGGACCCGCTCCAGATCGCCGATACGCGACGCCGTGGCGATATCGACGGTGGCGCCGCGCGCGCGGAGGTGCGCCAGGACCTCGGCGGGCGTGGTGACGACGTCCTTGGGCACATCGCGCCAGCCGCGATAAGTGTAGTCGCCGTTGGTGAGCTGGATGGGACGGGCGCCGTCCTGGCGCCTGGCGTCGATGTTGGCCCCGCGCGCCAGCAACTCGTCGATGATGTCGAGCTGGCGCGTCATCGTGGCCCAGTGAATCGGCTGATTGGAGCGCTCATCGCCGGCATGGAGAAGCTCGGGCAAGGCGTCCAGCAGGCTGCGCACTTTGGGGAGGTCGCGCTCCCGGATGGCCGCGGCGATGGGCTCTCCCTGGGATGAGGCGCCGTGGAGAGCGGCGATCTTCTCCTCCAGCAGCTTTTCCATCTCCGCGTAGCCCCGGTCCCGGGCGACCTGGAGGAAGGTGTCGTTCACCGCCAGGCCCAGCGGATCGGCTCCGTGGTCGAGGAGGAAGGAGGCGACCGCAAGCTGGTTCTCGCGCACGGCGAAGTAGAGCGGTGTCCGATACGAGTAGTGGGAGCGCACGAGAGAGGGGTCGCGGCGCACCAGCCGCCGGATGGTTTCCATGTCACCGGCGATGGCGGCGCAGAACATCTCCCAGACGTCCACACCCGTGCCGGCGGACCACTTCAACGGTTCGGTCTTCTTGAGATCGTCGGGCCGCCTCATGCCCTGGATTCTCTCATTTCTACGTGCGTTATCGAGCCGCGCGATCCCAGCGGTTCCGCGCCCAGTTTTTCGACGTGTCCAGCGTGCCGACGCAGTTGGCGGCGTAGAGACGGTCATCCATCAAGTTCAGCGAGCGCGCCTGCGCGGGGGTGAGCATAGGCGTGTGGGAGATGCCGAGGAGGTATTCGGGGATCTCCCAGAGGTCGTCCTCGGAGGTCATCCAGCCGATGCGGTCGAAGCGCTTCAGGTTCACCGGGCGGGAAAAGCTGCGCAGGGTCTTCTCGCGGTAGGGGTTGAAATAGTGCTCGAAGTAGGACATGGCGAGCTCACGGAGGGTGCGGTAGACGGGCTCGCGACAGCGCAGCCCGGCGTAGTTGGATTGCCCCACCGACCCCCAATGGCCGCGGTGCTTGTAGACGGCGATGACGTGGTCGCTATCGCGCACCGCCTCCATGTCCAGCACCAGGGGTTCGCGGCCGTTCACGCGCAGGGCGGCGGCGGCGAACAGGGCGCCTTCGATGCACTGGGCGACGCGCTCGCGCAACACGCGCCGCGGCGAAAGGCAGGTGTCGCCGTCTGCCTCCTGGTTGTAGGCGATCTCGCGATCCAGGAAGCTCTGGACCTTGAACGGCGTATCCAGCCGGCGGAGCAGGCGCAGTTCGGCGGGAGTGAAACCTTCGGCTTTCATGAACCGCTTAGGGTACCGCATCCGGAACGGCGTTTTCCAGCTAAGCTGGCAATATGCACGCCGCTGTAGTTGCCCTGCTGGCAACAGCCACGATGTCGCAGGAGGCGCCTATTCGCACCTGGAGTCTGTCGGCGCCGGCGGAGCAGACGCGCCTGCTCGCGCCGGCTGGCTTTCGCGCCGCGGGGGTCTACGTCCAGGGAGTGCCCGAGGGCGAGCCGGTCCATCTGCGCGTGCGGGCGTCGGCGGATGGACAGGCGTGGACCGATTGGATCGAAGCGCATGGCGCCGGTGGGCTGGCGTATTTTGGCGGACTGCATCGGGTTCTGGAGTACGAGATCGAGCCGGGATCGCCGGCGGTGATCGGGATTCGCTTCCTGCTCATCGATCCGGGCCTGACGCCGCCCAAGACCCTGGAGGGCATCCGCGATGTCCGCCGCCGGGCAGCGGAAGCCCCCGTGGTGGTTTCGCGCCCGCAGTGGGGCTGCACACCGGAGGCCTGCCCGCCACGCGCGCCGCCGGCTTTCACCACGGTGACGCACCTGGTGGTCCATCACACCGCCGGGGCCAACATGGCCAGCGACTGGCCGGCAGTGGTGCGCTCGATCTGGGCGCTCCACGTGAACGGAAACGGCTGGAGCGACATCGGCTACAACTACCTGATCGATCCCAACGGCGTGCTGTACGAGGGTCGTGCAGGCGGTGAGGGCGTGATCGGCGCGCATTTCTCCGGGGTGAATTCCGGGACGATGGGAGTCTCCCTGCTGGGGACGTTTTCGACGCTGACGCCGGCGGACCAGGCCGTGGTCACATTGCGGGAGATGCTGACCTGGCAGGCGGACAAATGGAAGCTCGACCCGGGCGCCCAGGCAATGCACGCCTCCAGCGGATTGCCATTGAACGTCGTGAGCGGGCATCGCGACGCCGGCCTGTCGCCGCGCGCCACCAGCCGGACAGAATGCCCCGGCAACGGGCTATATACTTTGCTGCCAGACCTGCGACTCCAGACGAGAGCGCGCCTGGATTTGACAGGGCCGCTGCCGCGGGCCACCTGCCAGGCGGGCCGGCCCTGCATCGCCGCCGATGGCGTCCGGACCGCGGCCGGCGCCGATCCACGGCCGGTAGTTCCGGGGTCGTTGATTTCGATTTACGGCGCGAACCTGGCTGGGGAAGTGACTTCGGCGGCGGAGCTGCCGCTGCCGTCGTCGCTCGGCGGTGTTTCGGCGACTGTCAGCGGACAGCCGATCCCGTTGCTGTTCGTGAGCCCTTCGCAGATCAATGCGCTGTTGCCCGCATCGGTGAACACCGGCACGGCGCGGATGGTCGTCACCGCCAACGACGTGGCCGGAGCCGACACGTACTTTTGGGTGACCGAGGCGGTCCCGTCGATTTTCACCTATGGAAACAACCGAGCTCTGGCGGTGAATCACGAGGACGGCAGTGTCAATTCCGCCGCAGCGCCGGTGCGAAGCGGAGGAGCGCTCATCGTCTATCTCACCGGCGGCGGTGCGGCGCGGCTGCCCTGGAGCGCGACGATCGGTGGGCGCGCGGCCGGGCTGCTGTACCTCGGCCCGGCGCCAGGATTTCCCGGCCTGTACCAGGCCAACCTGGTGGCGGCGGCGGATGCCGCTCCCGGAGACCAGCCGCTGGTGATCACCGTGAGCGGCGCGGCGAGCCGGTCCGCGATGGTGTCGGTGGCGCCGCGGTAGATCGGCTGCCGGACATTCTGTTGAAATAAGCGCACGCGGAGGAAACGGGACACCTCTCACAAAGCGGGCGCGAGCGTTTGCAGAGTTCCTGTCCGTGTCGCTTCAACAACAGGTAGGCGCGGATGAGCGCGCCGCACTCCGCGGGCAGTTCAGCCTGGATCGCCTCCTGCACCGAACGATAAGAAGCCGCGTAGTTCTTCTTTTCCTCGCCGTACCCCAGCCGCAGAGGAACGTGCAGGCAGTTGGACGGAACCGCGGCCACCGGCGCGGTCTGGCTGAACAGAAGGATCTTGTCGGCGCCGGGATCACCGATGGTGGGGAATCGCTTCAGCGCTTTCCTCGCTTCCGGCAGTGGTTGCTTCAGCGCGGTCCGGAGATCGCCGCCAAATTCCGTCTGAACGAGCGCGGCGATTTCCTGGAGTCGCGCCGCGCGCAATTCCGGAAGGATTCCGCCGAGCCTCATAATGGCGGTGAGTTTTTCGGCGGGCGCCGCGAGGATTTTCCCGGGGCGCAGGCCGACCTCTCTGGCGAGGGCATCGAAAGCCCTGACGCAGGAGGCATCCGTCGCCGGATAGCCGCAGTTGGTGTAGAGGATCATCTCATACGGGTCGTCCGGATACGGCGACGCCTGTTTCCCGTAGGACTTCTCCAGCCCGCTGAGGATTCGCATCAGCACCGCGTTCAGCATACCAGGTGTCGCCATGACGCCCCTCAACCTGGGCGGCCTTGGCGTCTTGGCGAGAGACTCCCTCCGGCAGCTTGCTTCAATCACAGGCCGGGTGTATAAGGGATGACACCAGAGAGCCGGAGCCTGGAGCAATGGTTCAACACCGGCCTGCGGTTCGAGCGCAACGCCTCCAATCTCCCGGCCGCGTTCCACACCCGGGTGTTTCCGCGCTTCTTCAACGGTCTCCGCGCCGACGGGCTCAAGCAGTGGAACGGCAACGTGCTGCGCGAGTTCCGGATGACGGAGCGTTTCCGGTTCCAGGTTCGGGCGGATGCGATCAACCTGCAGAATCGCTCACAGATGGCTGGGCCGGATCTTTCCCCGACGTCGACGAACTTCGGTAGAATCACCAGTCAGACGTCGTCTCTGAACCGGTTCTACCAGATTCAGGGAAGGTTTCAATTCTAGGAGGTATTTGAATGTCATCAACGCGGATGGATCGCCGTAGCTGGCTTCGCGGCCTACTGGCCCCGGGCGCGGTGCTGGGACTGGACGCGATGTTCACGGCCCAGCGCAGCGACGCGGCTCAGATCGGTCCTAAGGACAACATCAAGGTCACCAAGATCGAGTCGTTCGTTCTGAAGAACTCGTGGGTGTTCGTCAAGATCTCGACCGACGCTGGGATCACCGGATGGGGCGAGATGCTCAAGGACGACGCCAAGGCGTGCGCGGCGGGAGCGCTCGAAGTGGGCCACTACCTGGTGGGCCAGGATCCGCTGCGGGTGGTCCATCACTGGCAGGCGATCCATCGCGGTGCATTCTATCGGGGAGGTCCGATCAAGACGGCGATCTCGAGCGGCATCGACATGGCGCTGTGGGACATCAAGGGCAAAGCATTCGGCGTCCCGATTTACAAGCTGATGGGCGGCCCGACGCGCGACCGGGTCCGAGTGTACGGCAGGATCAGCCCGGACAACGGCGTCAACGCCATGAAGACCCAGCTTCGCTATGACGGACGGGGACCGATCAAATACGTCGAGGGACAGAAGTACGTCGATGGGTGTGTGGAGTACTTCAAGGGGCTGCGGCAGAAGCACGGTCCGGGGGTCGATATCGGGGTCGAGTTTCATGGCGAGGTGCAGCCGCCGACGGCCATGCTGCTGATGAAGGCGCTCGAGCCCTACAATCCATGGTTCTACGAAGAGGTGGTGCAGGCGCTCAACGTGGACATTATGGCGGAGCTGGCGCGCAAGACGCACATCCCCATCGCCACCGGCGAGCGGATCTTCACGAAGTGGGGATTCAAGGAGATCCTGGAGAAACGGGCCGCCACCATCCTGCAGCCCGATCCCTGTTACGCGGGCGGGATCACCGAGCTCAAGATCATCGCGGGGATGGCGGAGGCGTACTATACTCCGCTGGCTCCGCACAATCCGCAGGGACCGTGTTCGCTGGCGGCCGGCCTGCAGATCGCGGCGTCGATTCCCAACTTCCTGATTCAGGAACGAGGCGACAACGATTACACGGAGCTGCTGGCGAAACCGCTGCCGCCGGTGAAGAACGGGCACCGCCCGCTGCTGACCGATCCAGGGTTGGGGATCACGATCGACGAGAACAAGCTGAGGGCGCTGGTGGGGGAGCCGCGGCCGTACGTGACCCGCTATGATTCCGACGACGGCTCCGTGGTGGATTGGTAGTCCGCCGGTCAGCGGGCGGAAGCCCAACCTACGTTGACGGATTCCGCCGCCACCACGACGATGCCGGATTCGGTGATGTGGTAGCCGCGCGCGCGGTCCTCGGCCGGATCGTAGCCGATGACGCTGGACTCGGGGATGGTGACGTTTTCGCCGATGATGGCGCGACGGATGCGGCTGTAGCGGCCGATCCGGCAGTTGGTGAGCAGAATGGAGTCTTCAATCTCGCAATAGCTGTTGACGCGCACGCCGGGCGACAGCACGCCGCGCAGCACGCGCCCGCCGGAGATGATGCAACCGGGCGACACGATGGAATCGATGGCTACGCCCATGCGGCGGCCCTCCTGGGCGAACACGAACTTCGCCGGCGGCTGCTGGACCGCGCGAGTGCGGATGATCCAATCCTGGTCGTATAGGTTCAATTCCGGCGTCACGCTGACCAGATCCAGGTTGGCGTCGTAGTAGGCATCCAGGGTGCCGACGTCGCGCCAGTAAGCGGCCCGCTTGTCGTTCAGATCGTGGAAGTCATAGGCCACGACGCGCGTCTGCCCGATCAGCGCGGGCAGCACGTCGCGTCCGAAATCGTGGGAGGAGTCGGACCGCTCCGCGTCCTCCATCAACGCCCGCAGCAAGACCGGCGTTTCGAACAGGTAGATGCCCATGGAGGCGCTGATGCGCTCCGGATTGAAACGGGACGGCGCCGGGGCGCCATGCTGCGGCTTCTCCTCGAAACCGACTACCCGGAAGCTCTCGTCGATCTCGGCCACGCCGAACCGTCCGGCCTGATCGGGGGGCGTTTGGATGGTGGCGATGGTCACGCCGGCCTGATGACGGCGGTGCCATTCCAGCATCTGGCGATAGTCCATCTTGTAAATGTGATCGCCGGAGACGATCAGGGTCTGGGGAGGATTCTCGGCGATGATGCTCTCGATGTTCTGATAGACGGCGTCGGCGGTGCCCAGGTACCAATCCTGGTGGATGCGCTTCATGGGCGGGATGATCTCCATGTACTCGCCCAGCTCGCCCGAGAGGATGCTCCATCCGTCGCGCAGGTGCCGGCTCAGCTCGAGCGATTTGTACTGCGTCAGGATCAGGACCCGGCGGATGTCGGAGTTGATGCAGTTGGAGAGCGTGAAGTCGATCACGCGGTAGGAGCCGCCGAAGGGGACGGCCGGCTTGGCAATGTGCCGGGTCAGCGGATACAGGCGCTCACCCGCGCCTCCCGCCAGCAGGATGGCCAGAGTCTTTTCCATCCAATATGGAGTTATAGCAGATGGAAGGGCGCAGAGAGGATTCAGGCGGACTGCGCGGTCTTGCCCGGGGACGCCCAGGCGGTTTTCATCAGGTCGTAGAGCTTGCCTGCCGCCGTCAGTCCGCCGCCGACCAGCGGCAGGGCGGCCTCGAAACCTTGCAGCACCTGCTGCTGCGTCATGGCCACAAACGCGGTGAGCACGATCAGCCCCACCCAGACCGTACCGCGCAGGGAACTCCAAAGGTTCTCCCCCTCCTGTTCCACAGCCAGCACATCGGCTCGATTGGGAACCCGGAGAAGGAACAAGCGGAAGCTTTCGTTCATGAGAAGGAAGTTCGGATCCTGCTTCACCAGACCTTTGGCGACCAGCACGCGCAGGGCTTCCTCGCAGTGCGGGTTGACCACACCCTCCTGGGCCAACTGGAGCATGGCGAGTTTCTCGAATTTGGAGCGAGGGGCCCAGAGTCTCAGGTAGTAGTCGTGGGCGCGCACCAGCACCTCCTCGACGATCATTTTCGGGGTGACCGAGGAGGCATCCTCCGGCCAAGTCCGCACCAGTTCGGCGCCGATGGAGCGCAGCACGGGGTCGCCGCCGCATTCGCGGCGGAAGACGCGCACCAGCTCGCTACTGTCCACTGGAGGCCGGACGGGCCGCGCCGCCGGCGATTTTATTGGATAGCTCATCGATCACTTTCTTGAAATCATCGTCGGGAGCGTCGTCTTCCGCCGCCACCGTTCGCCAGGGGCTTTCGCCCAGATCAAAGAAGAACACGTTGCGCGCGCTCGTCCACACCCACAGACACAGCAGGCTCACCAGAACCACGATCGAGATCCAGGCGCCAAAACTGACGGGGGCCGGCAGGGTGGGCGGCCGCGACAGGATCTCCAGCCGGTACCCGCCCAGGAATCGCTCGGAGACGAATCGCAATGCGTTGGGCGATGCGGCCGAGGCCTGGCACCAGCGCCAATCCCCGGTCACCGGCGCGGGATCCAGGGTGCGGTGGGATTCCATGGAATACTCGTCATAGAAGCGACGGAAGCCGGCCAGCGTCCGGTCCAGCCAGCCCAGCCGGAGGTTGTCGCATTCGGGGGCCGCGGCCCCGGCGGCCAGTTTCTGCTTATAGTCGCCGACGTCATAGACGTCCAGGTTCTCCCGGAGGCGGGAGATGAGTGCGTCGCCGTCGCTGACCGCTTTGCCCGAGCCCGAAGCGCCGGCGATGCCCTTGGCGCGCTCCCACAGCCCCTGGCGGAACGCCAGCTCGGAGTGCATCGTCAAGAGCTTCATCTCAAAGTCGAACCCCGCTTTGAAAAAGGCGACGCTGGGCAGAACTCCGTGAACCACCAACAGCAGGCACAGCGCGATAGAGTATTGTAGCCGGAACGGCAGCCGTCGGCCCAATTTCACGGCGTCGCCCGAACTCCAGCCGCCCGCCGCCAACACCAGGGCGGCCGCGATCAACGGCAGCGCCACCGCGATGCCGACGCTGAGGGAGGGGGGAGCGAAGAAGATGCACAGCAGGTGTGCGAGGATCAGCGCCAGCAGCATCGCCATCAGATTCTGGTACTGGTGTGCACGGCCCTCATTGGGCCAGATCCAGGCCACGATGGCTTCCACGCGCGAACCAGCCCGCGAGGGCAGCGCCGCGAAGATCAACACCGCGGCTCCCGCCAAGACGAAGACTGCATACCAGATCCATAGCCGCAGGACGATCATCATCGCCTGGAGATTGGCGGTGCGCCGCGACGACTTGTCCTGAAAGACGATCAAGGACCACGGCAGGCGCTGGATGCCGGCAATAGGAACCGACAGCAGCCGGTGCGGGATCCCCTGGTAGTCGGCGTTGAGGACGCCTCTACGGCGCTCGAACACGGAGGCGAGCAGAGCCGGGTCCATGCCGCACTCCTGGAAGAAGTCTTCCCGCAGGTTGCGCGCCTTTTCGGAATGAAACAGGACGCGCCCGTTGTTGTCCACGACGGCGAATCCATAGCCCGGAGGCAGCACCGTCTGCATCAGGGACAAGGGCCGGAAGACCATCGCCGCGGCCGTCAGGGGCGGACGCGGGACCTTGCCGGTGTCCGGGAACGGGATGGAGAGCACAGCCAGATTCTCGGCCGTCGTTTTGGAATCGACCGATTCCAGACGAAAGCGCGCGTCCTTCAAGGTCCACAAGTTGTCGTCTCTCACCGCGCGGAAGTACTCCCGGTCCGGAGTCTTGATGAAGGGAGTTTGCTGCGAATAGGTAGTCCACTTGGCTTTTTGGGCGCCG
>Ga0247727_10010797_pt1 | contig 16103 bp, 12 predicted proteins | sample WisWelCaveWW1625_FD_202498 | JGI IMG/M metagenome (GOLD analysis project Ga0247727, IMG submission 202498) | Biofilm microbial communities from Wishing Well Cave, Virginia, United States - WW16-25 | ecosystem: Environmental > Aquatic > Deep subsurface > Groundwater > Cave microbial mat | place... | reverse complement strand
AAATTTATCCTGATTTTGTAGGTACAACATAATCGCTTCCTGCTCGCCGGGTCCGAGTTTGTAGCCGGCAAGAATTTCCTCGGCAATGCCGGTTGGCTGCACGGTTTCGATAATAATTTTCTTTTGCGCGATTAAATTTTGCAAAAGCGCTTCGCTGGCGAATCTTTCCGGCTGCACGATGGTTTCGCTCTGCACCGCGGTGGGCATATGGATTTCGATATAATCGACGAGATGCTCGCAAATACTTTTGCCTTCCAACGAATATTTGCTCGCCGGAATCAACGCGCTGGAGTCGAAGATAAATTTTTTCATTTTAAGTCTGAACGAGATGGAATTTGAGTTTGAAGTCCAACTTGCGCAGCGAGATATTGCTAAATTAGAAAAATGATGGCGCAAGTTGGACTTCACTCCGTCGCCTCAAGATAGCAAAAGATTTCAAACTTGTCAACAAGGGAATTAACGAAATAAATCGTACAAACGCGCACAAAAAATTTTGAATCCAATTCGATCCGCGACTCCGTTAGGAGTCAAATGTTTATAGTCAACCAATCGTTTAAAAATCGAAACCCCGTTAAGGGGTGGCATGTTAATTTGGATGAGATAATGAGGTTGGCAATTATTTCACATGTCACTCCTGCCGGAGTTTGGCATTTTTTTATTTTGTTTTTTTCTATAAACGTGGCACTCCTGGCGGAGTTTTTCAAACTCATCCCCGCTCGCGCAACCATCGCGCCATGAGCGGCACGCGCAAGCGCCATTGGCCGTTCTCTTCTTCTACCAGCAAGCGCCGGCGCAGCGAAATGTAAATGGCTTCATCCTCCGGCAGCGGCTGCGTCTCGCGTTTACGGAAAGCGGCGAGGTACTCCCACTCGCCGGGCAAAGTGGACTCACCGCGCATGAGTTGATACAAAACATTGTGGCCGCTGACAATGGCTTTGTTCAGACTGCGTTCAAACAGCTCGGCGTCGACTTGGCGTTTGGTTTCATCGTTGATCAAATCGACAATAGTTTCCGCGATGAGCTGCACCAAATGCGGCCAGCCGCCGGCTTCGTGATGAATACGCTCGATGCCATTTTCTCCCCAAAACTCCGGCGCAAAGCGAGGACGCTTGGGATCATCTTTCGGCCAGAGTGGAGAAAACTTCATGGGCTCGGTGAGCAACAGACGCGTTTCTGCCGACGTGAACAGCGGCACTTCAATGGTGCGCGCGCTCACTAAATACGACGGCCACTCCGCATGTTGCAACTCCGTGATGTCGTGACTGCCCGCAAAAATCCATGTGATGTTACGAAGCGTTTGAATGGATTCACGAATGGTTGCCAGCAAATCTTCTGGGAAAATTTTCTCGCCAAGCTTGCGGTCAATGTTTTCGTATTCGTCAATGGCGAGCAGCATGCGCTTGCCGTTTGCCCGCAAATGCGCATTGTAATCTACAAGTACGCGCATAAAACCGGGGAGATCAGCAACTACGCCGATCGTAGAAGGTAACGCCAATGCCACAAAGGTTTTTTGTACAAAATGCCTCATCCAATCCGCCAACGAAGTGAATGCTTGCGGGTCTTGCATTGAAATAAATACGGGGATAACAGTCTCGGGCAAAAAGCCATTGAGATTGCCCAAGATTGTAGACTTGCCCATGCGCCGCCGGCCATAGAGCACCAGACCGGGACAGCCGGTGCTGAGCATGATTTGTTTGTCCAGATCGCCGACGACGCCATAGCGCGGCACAAAGGCCTCCTGCTCACGATTGACCGGGTCCCCGGCGCGAAACACCACCGGGCTGGGTTCTTTGGTTAAAATGGCCTGCGCCTCTTGCACTTGCTTTTGCGCGATTTCCAACCAATGGGTCGCCGCCTGGCGGAACTCGCTCGCCAACGGTTCATGAAAACCGCCAATTTGATGGCGAAAGTTTTCAATGCGCTCACGCAGCATCTGGGCAATGGGTTCGCGAAGCACGGGACGATTAACGGTATTCAACCGCATTTGTATTCCAATAATCTCACTCAACATTTCTCTTAACTGAAAAGTTTCCGCAAAAAAACCTTTCTTGATTTCCGGCAATTGTGGAATAAACGCCTCTAATTGAGTCAAATTTTTCAACTTTGAAGCTTGACGAGCAGTCCAAATGATTTTGGCACGGAGGGCTATTTTCTGTTGGCTGGGATATCGGAGAATTAATCGTTCAATTTCTCTCGCCCCTTTTTTGGGTGAATATTCGCAGTAAGCGACTAAGAATTCATCTAACCCGACGAACGGCACGCTACAAACATCATCCCAAGCTATTGGATGATAAAAATACCACTTGCCTGGTATTTTTTTAGCGGATAATAGAAGAATCGCATGCCAAACGCTGTAATACATTCGTAAGAAAAAAGTAATAACTGTTATAAAAAATATCAAAGCGGCGGTAATTCCAAGAGTATTCCAAATCACAATTGCACCCAATACTCCTAAAAATATACCGGCTGGTAAGCCGATTCCAACAAGACTAATCACAATTCCCAAAGTGATACTTCCAGCTATAACATATTCAGCAGTTAAGACAAGTATTAGATACGCAACGCATAAAACTATTATCGTGTTAATTATCAAAATAGTGTTTGTGGCAATCGCGCGATTGAGCAATAAAACAATTTTATAAGTAAATCCTGAAGCAATACCAAAAGCGATTCCTCCTATAAGTTCGAATATGACAACAGCTATGACAACATAATTATACGCACTATAATGAGCGGGTGTATGGATGGAAGTAGTAAGCAATTCGCTCGATGAAAATCCTAAAAGGTTAAAAGTTGTGAACCAGCCTAAAACATATGCGAAAAAAAGATAAGCAAAAGAATGTGAAGCTAAAATTAAAACAAACTTTTTGCTACTAGTGGTTGATAATTTTCCCAAGATCCTTTCAAATCTATCGGGACGGCGATAAATTAAACCGAGCCACCATATCGCCGATTTATGATCGCGCCAGCGCAAGCCAATTTTGTCAAGCGGTGTGGGAGTCATGGCCGGCCGTGCAATTCAACGGTTTTTAAATCGGTGATTGAGGAAAGCGGGTGATCTTTGGGCAAGAATTCTATGAACGGCAAACGAGAATGGATGAGTAGAATTAGCTTACGCTTTTCCGTGATGAGATTTCTTAAAGCGGCAAATAACGCGACATCATTTTTATAGTCTTCATGCTGAGTCACCATATCAAATCTAAGCAGGGCGAGGCGCGCCGCATTCGGCCGGTTGCTGATCAGGCGTGAAAGCGTGACTAAATCATCCGGTTTGGGCGGTACTTGAGTTGTTGCGCCACAAACTTTCAGCATTTCTGTTATCAAGCCGCGTCGAGAATCTGTCGCGCCATCATTTAAATCGACCAACCCTAAATCCGGAAAATAATCTTTCTGAATGTGTTTGACCAACTCCAGCCACTTGGGTTTGTTAAAAACCACTAAATTGACGGATTCACCACGATTCAGATAACGCACCATGGCATTGCGAGCGGCGAGCCAATCCGGTGCACTGATACCGAGGTTCGCCCCACATTTTGGCAACAGTTTATCCCATTGTGCAACGTCCTTGTCGTTGCGCAAATCGACATACAGCGGCCTTTTGATAACGCCGGGCAGCGTGCAGTCAATCCGTAAAACCGGGATGACATTGCCTTTCATGAACTTTGGATCACGCTTGATCGCGCGTTTCATCTCGTGCTCACAACTCTTGCTGGCAAGGTATTCCGGTGAAAAGACCAGAACATTGCTATCGGCCTGATCTTGAGTTGAATCCATCTGCTTAAACAAATCTCGACCAGCTTCAAATCGTTCGCGGTCGATAAGCACATCTGCGCCACCAGCTTTGAGACAGGGCAGGAGGGAATTCCACACCCATTCGCCTTGTTGGTGTGAATAGCTGATAAAAACTTTTTTGCCCATGACGGCTCCAATTTCTCGGAAGGTGGGCAAAGTCGAACTTGCGCAGGAGTATTCACTCATTTTGAAAATCTCTTTGCGCAAGTTCGACTTTACTTGTTGTTGAATGATAACCCGAACCAAGATAACAAAAGATTTTCAGCTTGTCAAAAGGATTTTTTTCAAGACAACAGGTGTCATGATAAAAGAGTGGCAGGCGGAAGCCTGAGTTACTAAAAATTGCCGATTTGCCTGTTGACTTTCTTCAAAAAAATCAGTAAATCAAAATTGGCTGCTTGATCCTTGATGCTGAATAATAATAATAAAAATTCATCATTCAGGATCGAGAATCCAGCATCAAGAGCCATGTTTCCCAATTTTCGTAAATCTTCTTCGCCGCAGCAATCGTATTCTATACAAAAGGGGCGGGCGGGCAGGCGCCTGATGATGTGGGCGACGCTCGGCGTTTTGCTTTACGCGGCGTATTCTTATTTCGGCGGCAGCTACGGCTTGATTCAGCTATGGCGCTTGCAGCAGCGGCAAGCGGCGCTCAACCGCGAAGTGATGCGCTTGCAAGTACAGCAAGACAGTTTGCGCCGGGAGATTCAACTTTTGCAAACCGATACGACTTATATTGAAAAGCTCGCCCGCGAACGCTACAAAATGGGCAAGCCGGGCGAAAAAATTTATACGATTGTCAAGCCGGAAAAACCATGACCACAGCTTTGGTGCCAACCCCCGAACACGATGTTGCCAACAAATTTAAAGGTTATTTTTTAACCGGCCTGCTCGTTTTAGTTCCCATCAGCCTGACCGTTTACATTATCTATGAACTTTTTCTCGCCATCGACGGCATTTTAAAACACGTCATCTTTGTGATGATCAGCGATTGGTTTGGCGTGCGCATCAGCCAGCCGATTCCGGGCCTCGGCTTCATTACACTGTTGCTGCTCATTCTCAGCACGGGCATGGCGGCGCGAAGTTATTTCGGCAAAAAGCTGGTCGACGTCGGCGACAACGTGGTGGCGCGCATTCCGTTCATCAGCCGCATTTATGGCACCGTCCAGCAGGTGAGCCAGGCCTTTTTTGGCGACCGTCATGATGTGTTCAAGAAAACCGTGCTGGTGCCGTTTCCGAGCAAAGGCATGTGGAGAATCGGCTTTATCGTGCGACAACCAGGCCGGGAAGTTAAGGAAGCGTTGGGTGAAGATGTCGTGGCGGTCATCGTGCCGCACACGCCGAACCCGACTTCCGGCTTTTTGGTTTTTTTCCCGAGAAGCGAAGTGGTTGAAGTCGACATGCCGGTTGAAGATGCGCTGAATTTGATTGTCTCCGGCGGCACGGCGGTGCCGAAGAGGCGCAAGCAACCGCACATGATGCTCACGCGCGACCATGTCGAGACGCTGCAAAAGAAAACCGCACAGGATGAGGAAGCTTTAAAGTGAAGTCACTGAAAACAACCCGACGGATTCTAAATTGAAGTTGTTTTGTGGTTGCTTGTTGCTTGGCCTGGCAACAGGCGCAGCCGCCCATCCGACCGTTACCGATTCATCGGCGACAAACGATTCGACGATGGTTCGTACGGCGTCTGCGCTCCGGCGCATTCCGAGTACGGTCGAAACACTTTTCTGGCATGACATTGCCATCTACACCTGGCTGACGCGCATTAAAATCGAACAGGCATTATCCTCCCGCTGGCAACTGACGGTCGTTGAGAATTTCAATTCGACGCTGCAACGGACGCCGGATCGTTGGAAGGACGATCAGACGGCGCAGTTGATTTTGCGGCGTACGCCGTGGGAAACGAGTCTGCTGGCCGGATGGCAGTGGCAGATCGTGGCCGACTCCAAAATTTTTCGCGATCAATTTTCGCGCCTGACGGTTGAGACCCGCAACAATGACTTTGCGCTGTCGGGACTTTATTCTCGGCTCGAACGCCAACTGGGCGGCAATTTGTGGGTGAGCGGCCAGGCCGGTTATCGTCTCGAGAATTTGCTCGGACGAAAAGATCACGGGCCGAGCGCGAAACTCAACGTGGCGCTGGCGCCGGCGCTCTGGCAGAATTATTATCATCGTTTCGATGCCGAGGCGGAAATCAATGCATATCCGGAGCGCCGCAATGACGACGTGCGATTGAGTTATGGCGTGTCGCGCCAATTTGAAAACGCGACGAGCGATTCGTTGTTTCTCCATTTTTCCCATTTGCGCCGCGACAATTATTTCGCCGATATCGAAACGTTGTACGTCGATCTGTTGAATCGCAATCGCCGCGCGCTGGAGAATCGCCTGGATTATCGCATCAACAGCGATTGGCGATTTTCGCTGCGCACGGAACTGGGGCAATCGGAGGTCGAGGTTGGCCGCCGCGTGGTTGAGCCGATACGCCAACAAAATACCGGCCGCAATGTCAGCGCGTTTCAACATACGGATTTTGACACCCGGCAGCAGGCGAATTTGCAATGGCAGCAACCGAATCTTTACAACGAGTTTTCCGTACAATTTTTCTCACAATCGATTGACTATTCGGAACAGGCGGTCGCTTCTCCCCTTTTTCGGCGTTACGCCGGCGCGGGTTATGATTCGGAAGATTGGCATTTGCGCGCCGGCCATCGCCTGCGCTGGCGAATCGGCCGCAACGATTCGCTGCGCTGGTTCGGCAGCGCCGCGCGGCAGGCGCACGAGACCGGCAACCGCACGAACCAGGATAATTTTGATCGTTTGACGTTTCAAGCCAATTTGCTTTACGGCCATCGCTTTTCATCGGTTTTTCTCATGCTGTGGGAAGCGAACGCTTATCTCGAGCATCACGTCTATTTGAAAAGCAGCCATTCCGCCGGCAACCATTGGCGGCGAATATTCAAGCTGCAGCCATCCTGCATTTTTGATTTTGCGCCCGGCTTTTATTTGAAACAAAGCTTCGGCGTTCTGGCGCAATACATCGCTTACGATTTTCCCGAGCCCGTCGCGCTCGGCCAAAGTAACGTGTTCAGAAATTTTTTTGTCACCGATTCGTTGTTCATCAAACTGAGCCGGCGAACCAATGGCCTCGCGCAATATCGCCTGCGTCTCGAAGAACGCGGACAATTGGACTGGGCGCACTGGCGGCAGCGACCGTGGTTTGACCGCCACGAGCATTGGCTGTCGGTGGCGCTGGATCATCGCCCGACAGCGTTTTGGCAAGTTGCGCCCGGTATCGCCTATCAGCGGCAGATCGATTGGGCTTACAAATTAGCGCCGCAACGAGGTTATATCCGTTCGCGCCGCGGCGGCCAAACGATTTGGAGCCCAACGTTGTCCGTCAGCTATATTCGACCGCCGCATACGGTATTGATTTTTTCGCTGGGCCGGCAAGTGGTCTATCGCGAGCGCAGCCAAACTTCATCGATCAACAATGTTCGTTTAACCGTGCAATGGACGATCTAATCACGGCTTAGTGCCTTATTATCCGATTATCTTATTGTTTTATTTTTTTCTTTTTGTCGTTTTATCTTTTTATCCTTTTATCTTTTTGTCTTTTTATATTTTTATCCTTTTACGAGGCCTCCATGCCCCCCTCATCTGGCAAAAACTATAAGTTGGTTTTGGCAAGCAAACCGGAAGCCGTCGAGGAAATTGAGAAGCTGGCCGCGGAAGCCGCGGAAGCCGCGGGCTTCAACCAGGAAGAGCAGGATAGTCTGGCAATTGCGGTAACTGAAATGGCCAACAATGCCGTCATCCACGGCAACCAGCGCGACCCCAGGAAAAACGTTCACGTCCATATCGACGTCGTTGACGCGGAAGTGCGCATGACCATTCGCGACGAAGGCAAAGGTTTTAATCCCGACGCGTTGAGCAATCCGCTCGATCCGGAAAACCTGCTGCGCGAAAGCGGACGGGGCGTTTTCATCGTTCGCTCGCTGATGGACGAAGTCTCTTATGATTTCTCCCCCGGCGGCACGCAAGTCACGCTGATCAAACGCCGAAAGAAATGAAGCGGAGCGCGTTGCCGGCGGCAAATTCCACTTGCCACTTGCAAAGTGCCTCTTGCCACTTGCTACTCGCACCTTGCCTTATGCCTCCATGAACCTGTCGCATTTCGTCGCGCTCATTTATCTTATCTGCGGCATCATCATTTTTCTTCTCGGTCTGCTCATCTTTCGTGAAGATGCCCGCCAGCGCCTCAATCGCATCACCGCAGCGATGTTGTTTCTCGCCGCGCTCGGCCCGATTCTCGGCGCGTTCGGCTTGCTGCTCGAACAAATCAATCCGCAAACCGGCGTGGACGTTGGCTTGCTCAATCGGCTCTTTCTGGTCTGGGAATTTTTTTTCCCGCAATTGGTTTTATTCAGCCTGGTCTTTCCAACCGAGCATCCGATTTTGCGGACGCATCCCGCTCTCCCCATCGTTCTCTACATTCCGCAAACGTTGAATTTTATTTTGGCGCTGCTGCTGCCGCATGCGGAGCAAGTGCAGGGACTCAGCCAATGGCTGGGGTTGAATCGCGAATGGCCGCTGCTCTTGCAGCCGTTCAAAATTCTCTTCGGCCTGTCGATTACGGTGCTGGATTTTTTTATCACTTATCGCGACACTTATTTTGCGGCCATCAATCTCGCGTATGTTTTGACGGCGATCATCGTCATGTATCTCGGCAGCCATCGCCTCAACAATCCGCGTCTCATCATGCAAGTCCGCTGGGTGTTGTGGGGCATTCGCGCCAGCATGGGACTTTACGCTATCGCGTTTCTGCTGCCGAAATTGTCGCCGCTGAATCTCGGGCGCGGCGTCGCGCACGGGCTCACCGTTCTTAGCCTGCTCATCGGCTCCGGCGTTATTGCCTGGGCGATCATTCGCTATCAATTTCTCGATGTTCGTTTCATCATTCGGCGCGGTTTCGTGTTTTCAATTACTTCCGGTTTGCTGATCGGCATGTATATGTTGGGCTATACGCAAGCCAAAAGTATCGTCGCCGCGGCGTTGGGAAATTCGGCGGCCGGCGGCGTGCTGGTCGTGGAAATTCTTTTTCTCACCTTTGCCGTCATCGTGTTTCAGCCGTTGCTCAGTTTTTTGGAAAATTTGGTCGAGCGCATTTTTTTCAAAGGCGGGCAAAACTATCAGCAGGTTTTGCACAATCTCAGCCGCGAAATTTTCGGCATTGTCGATCCGGTGCAGCTTCGCAACAAAATCACCGCGACGCTGCAGGAAGCGATGCTGATTGAAAGCGCGCACTTGATCCTGCCCAAAACCTCCGCCGGCATAAACAAAAATTTTGCGCCAAAGGCTCTCGCCCATCCCATTTTTTTCACCACGGTTAGCTTGATCCCAATTTTAAATCCCGGCGTCGATGAAGAAATTTCGGCGCGCTTGCCGGCAAACAATGAAATCGAGCTGCGTTTTGAGCCGAACGGCCAATTTATTTCGCTGATGGCGCACATGGAAGCGCCGGTCGAAGAAACCGATGTTCTGGACAAAATCAATTTGCCCGCCGAGCGGCAAAATTTGGCGCATTTGCGCGCGCGGCTTTTTTTGCCGCTGATGCATCGCGACGAGCTGATTGGAGTTCTGACCGTCGGCAAAAAAATTACCGAGCGGCGTTTTTCCTATGAGGACATGACGCTGCTCTCGCTGCTGTCGACGCAAATCGCCATTGCTTTTGAGAACACCCGGCTCTATCAGGAGCGCCTGACGAAACAACGGCTTGACGAAGAGCTGCATCTGGCGCGAGAAATTCAACGTCTGCTTTTGCCGCGGCAAACGCCGCGCAACGAGCATTTTGAGATCGCGGCGATCAATTTTCCGTCGCACGAAGTTGGCGGCGATTATTATGATTTCTTCGAATTGCGCGACGGCGGGCTCGGCGTGGCGATTGGCGACATTGCCGGCAAAGGCATTCCCGGCGCGCTGTTGATGTCGAATTTGCAGGCGGCCGGCCGCGCCGCCGCTATTCGCAGCCTCTCGACCAGGCTCGTCATGGAAGAGCTGAACAACCAGATTACGCGCAGCACCACTGCGGAAAAATACGCGACATTTTTTTATGCCATTTTGTGGCCGGAGAAAAAAATTACTTACACCAATGCCGGCCACAATTATCCGCTGCATTGCCGTCGCGATGGAACGATCGCCGAATTGCGCCACAGCAATTTAGTCGTTGGCGTGCGCGAAGGCATCAAATATGACGAGCACGCCGCGGCGCTGCAATCCGGCGACGCTCTGATTTTTTACACGGACGGCATCACGGAAGCGATGAATCCCAATTTGGAAGAATTTGAGGTCGAACGCCTCAACGAGATCATTCGGCAAAATCATCAGCGTTCAGCCGAAACGATCCGCAACGCGATTTACGAAGCGGTGCTGCAATTTGCCGGCGAGGCGGCGCAGGCCGATGATTTGACGCTGGTGGTCGTGAAGGTGAAATAAAGTTTGTGGTGAGGCCTTTAGTACTAAAACAAAAAAACATAGAATAAATTCTGGAAGTTCTTTGTTGATTTAAAATGTGCCTTAACACGGAGCCACCGAGAAAAGGAGATGACACGGAGATTTTATCAAAACTTTCTATGCCTATTGATAGTTCATTTTTTGATACTACTCCGTGACTCTCCGTGCGCTCCGATGCTCCGTGTTAAAAAGAGCTACCGCAGGGCTTCAGGTTTCAGCTTTGTGTGAATCTGATGTAGTCTCTACAAAGTAAATCAATAAAAACGATAATCACGATTTCATTTATAATTTTGTTTTGGGATTTTTTCTATCAAGCAAATGCGATGCCAAAGATGACCGGACACTTCAAGTTAGCGAAAACAGCTTTGCTACTACTGTTGCTCACAGGCTCGCCTGGTCTTTTTCATTGGATAAACCGGGCCTCACAACTTAAAACGGCGACAAATTATTTTAAAATAACGGAGAAAACTCAGCGCGGCCCAAACCAATATCCATCCGAATGGGCCTGGCGGCAGCGCACGTTTCCACATTTCGCCGCTGATCCCACCGCACACCTACAGGCGCTGCAACAGGCGCAGGCCATGCGCCATCTCGCCAAAGCTTCGACCTTCGCGCCAAAATGGAAACTCGCGGGACCGACGAACATCGGCGGCCGCATTTCAGCGTTGGCCTTTAATCCAAAAGACACCAGAATTATTTACGCCGGCGCGGCAACCGGCGGCGTTTTCAAATCAAGCGATCGCGGCGCTACCTGGCAGCCGATTTTTGATGAGCAAGCCGTGCTGCCCATCGGCGATATCGCGGTCGATCCAATCAATCCCAATGTCATTTATGTTGGCACCGGCGAAGCCAACGGCGGCCACAACAATTTTGCCGGCGCCGGAATTTTTAAATCAACCGATGCCGGCGTAACTTGGAATTTGAGCGGACTCGAAACGACAACTTCCGTCGGTCGCCTCGTCATCGATCCAACCAATGCCAATCGCGTTTATGTTGCGGCCGTCGGCTCGTATTTCGGCAACGGTCCGGATCGCGGCGTTTATCGCAGCAGCGACGCCGGGCAGAGTTGGGAAAAAGTTTTATTCGTCAACGATTCCACCGGCGCCATCGATCTCGTCATCGATCCGCAAAATCCGCAAAAACTTTTTGCCGCCACCTGGGAGCGCGTTCGCCCGCCGAAATTCGGCACGCATTTGAACGGCATTTCCAGCGGCGTCTATCGCAGCCTCAATGGCGGCGACGCCTGGCAGCTTTTAGGCGCTGCGGAAGGCCTGCCCGCGCCCCGCAATAATGTTGGTCGTATCGGCCTGGCGATTTGTGCCACGCAGCCCAATCACCTCTATGCACTTTATACAATCAATACTTATACTCTTGAAAACGGCTATACTTACGACAGTCTCTATCGCTCCAAAGACGGCGGCAACTCCTGGCAGAAAATAAATACTTCCAACAGCCTCAATAATGGCTTCGCAAATTTCAGTTGGTATTTTGGCAACGTGCGCGTTCATCCCACCGATCCCGAGCGGGTTTACGTTTTGGATCTCTTGATGATGATCTCCGCCAATGGCGGCTTGACTTGGAACAGCGCCGGCACTTCGCACGTCGATCATCATGCCTTTGCTTTCGATCCGCTCGATCCGCGCCGGCAAATCGTTGGTCACGACGGCGGCATCGATTACTCTACGAATGATGGTGCAACTTGGACAAAGGTCGAAGCCCTGCCAGTGACACAATTCTATCACATCACGATAGACCAAACTCTACCAGAGCGCTTGTATGGCGGCACGCAAGACAATGGCACCATGCGTACGCTAACTGGTCAGCTGAACGATTGGAATGATATTTACGGGGGAGATGGTTTCTACGTCATCGTCGATCCGACTAACTCCAACATCATTTATGCCGAATCACAATTTGGCGGCCTCGGCAAATCCATTAACGGCGGTTTGAGTTTTACTTCGGCGCTGAGTGGCATTGATCAAAACGAGCCCACAGATTGGTCCACACCTGTGGTGATGGATCCCAATAATAGCCAGGTTTTATATTATGGGACCAATCGCGTGTATCGCACCGTGAATGGCGCTGATTTTTGGAAGCCGATCAGCGGTGATCTCACCGACAGCGAGCCCGGTTCACGTTTGGGCAAAGTGACAACGATTGCCGTCGCGCCGAGCAGCTCTGCCGTGGTTTATGCCGGCACGGATGACAGTCACGTTTGGGTGACAGCCGACACCGGCAAAACCTGGGCGGAAATTTCAGCGCCTCTTCCCTATCGCTGGGTCACGCGCGTGGCGGTCGATCCCAGGGAGGCGAAATTTGCGTACGTCACTTTCTCCGGACTCAAATGGAACTCGCCGCAGCCGCACGTTTTTCGCACGACCGACATGGGCAAAACCTGGCAGGATATCAGCGGGAATTTGCCGGAGGCGCCGGTGAATACGATTGTGGTTGATCCGGCTTTTTCGAATTTTTTGTATGTGGGCACGGACGTCGGCGCATACTACTCGAACAATTATGGCCAAAGCTGGTCGGTTCTCGGCGAAGGCCTGCCGATGGTTTCGGTTTATGATATGGTGATTCATCCGCAGCGGCGTCTTTTGGTTGCGGGCACACACGGCCGTTCCATGTATACGCTCGAGCTTTCGAGCCTGACCACTGTCGATGAATCGATAACTCATAATCTCGAACGACCTTTATCGCCGGTTCTCGCGCAAAATTATCCCAATCCATTTTTGCGGCAGGCGCAATCCTCTGCAAAAGGAACTTCATCAACGGCGATAGAATTTGTTTTATTGGCGCCGGAACAAGTGGTTTTGCAAATTTATAATTTGAGCGGACAACTGGTTCGAACGCTGGTCAACGCGCCGCAAACGGCAGGCCGCCATATCGCGCACTGGGATGGCCGCGATGCCGGCGGCCGCGAAGTCGCGGGCGGAATCTATCTGTATCGGCTGCAGGCGGGATCGTCCGTGCAACAAAAGAGAATGATGCTTATAAGATAAGCCTCGAAATTTCATGTTAGCAAAATGCTTTGAAAAGGCGGGCAGACGCAATGCTGTAAAAACTTCTTGCGCAGAAGGCGAAAAAGTGGTATACTTATTTTAACGGAAAAAACTATTTTAAGAAGAAAGGTTTTAAGAATTTTGCTAAACCACAAAACTTTTGCGCCGGGAAAAGCGCTTATTATAATAGAACGAAATCGTTCATGTCAAGGAGATAAGCCGAGAAATTAAGAATGCCATATATTCGGATGTTGTTTTTTGTTTTGAATTTGATCGCATTAGCCATACCTGCTGTAAGCCGGGCCTCGCCGCAAAACGAGGTGATGGATCTCGTCGCGCAATCCGACCTGTTTATCAAATTCATTCTGGTGGTCTTGTTGGGGCTTTCAATATTGTCGTGGTCCATCACGTTGAGCAAATACTGGCAATATCGGTCTTTTCACCGCGATTATCATCGTTTGATGAATTTGCTCCGCCCCAACGTCGATCTGCCGACGCTGTATGCAAAGGCCGTCAAAAACCGCCCCGGGCCGGTGAGCCGCATTTTCGAAGAAGGCCAAATTACACTCGCTGCCGCTGTTGATCGGCAGGCCGCTGCCAGACCACCGTCGCCGCCGTCCCCTTTAAATGAATCGTTAGCCGAGCGCGGCAATCATACTCTTGAGCATGACCTGGCGATGCGGCTTGAAACGGCGACTGATATTGAATTTTCGCAGCTCGAAACGGGCCTGTCATCGCTGGCGACGATTGCCACGGTCAGCCCGTTCATCGGTTTGCTCGGCACCGTCTGGGGCATCATGCAGTCATTTTTGGGAATCAGCCGCAGCGGCAACGCCGATCTCGCGACGGTGGCGCCGGGCATTGCGGAGGCGTTGATCGTCACCGTCGCCGGACTCGCCGTGGCGATTCCGACCGTGTGGTGCCATAATTTTTTATCAACGCGGTTGCACAAAATCGAAGACGGCTTCGTTCGTCTTTCAACCGAATTGAAAATTTATTTTATTAATTGGTGGCATCGTGAGAGGCCGAAGAGTGAAAATCGCGCCGGATATCAACGTGACCTCGCTCGTTGATGTAACCCTGGTGCTGTTGATTATTTTTATGGTTTCGGCGCCGTTTATGCGCGCCGGCGTCAAAGTGGATTTGCCCAGAGCCGGCGCCCGCGACGCTCAGCCGCAGCGCGCCATTATTATCGGCATCGATCGCGCCAATCAGATTTTTGTCAATCAGGAAAAAATCACGATGGAAAATCTGCCGGCGCGCGTGCTGCAGCTTCACAAAAGCTCGCCGAGCTTGCCGATTTTGCTCGAAGGCGATACGGCGGTGGCGTACGGCCAGATCATCAAAATCATGGATGCCGTTCGTCGCGCCGGTATTGAGAATATCGGTTTGGTTCTCGAACCGGAATCTCGAGCCCAATGAAATGATGACCCGCTCGTTAATCATTTCCGCCGCCGCTCATCTCGCCATTCTCGTGGTCTTTTGGCAAGTGAGCCTTTCTTTATCACGTCCGGCGCCCCGAGGTTATCCGCGTTTGATGACCGCGAGATTGGTGGCAAAACCGGGCGGCGCTTCAGCCCCGGCGGCGCAACCGGAGGTCGCAGAGTCCAAATCGGTTTCGGCTCCCGCCCCGGCTCTCAAACCGGTTGAAGAAAAGAAAGCAGCGGTCGCGCCTCCCAAAATCCGGCCGGAAAAAACGCCGCCGGCATCGAAACCACCGGCAGCAAAACCGAATGTGCCTTCCGCTTCCGGCTCTTCGAGCGCGACGGGTCGTCGTGGTTCGACAATGCCAGGCACCGCCGGCGGCGGCAGCACCTTGAAACTTGATGCGCCGGATTTTCCTTTTCCGCATTACATCGCGCTGATTCAATATCGCATCGAGAGCAATTGGGAAGCGCCTTTCAGCGGACAGGGCGAGCGCCTGGCGACCATATATTTCAAAATTACGCGCAGCGGCGAAATCACCGACATTCAACTCGAGAACTCCAGCGGCAATGTCGTTTTTGATCAAGCCGCCAAACGCGCGATATATAATGCCAATCCGCTGCCGCCATTGCCCGCCGATTCCGGCCTGGAAACGTTGGGCGTGCATTTTGATTTTGTCGCGTACTAAATTTCGCAAAAAATTCGCAATGGTCACAAAATATCCATTCAATGCCGGCAGCTTCGCGTTCAGTTTTATTCTGTTCATCTTCTTTCTTCCCGGCCAAATATTAGCGCAGGCCGAGGTCCGTCTCCGCGCCGAGACCAACAGCTTCGTGCGTTTGCCGATTGAATTGAAACCCTGCGAATTGCGCGACCAGGCCACGAAAGAGCTCGGGCAGCGCGTCGTCGATATTCTCGACAATGACTTATGGACGTCGAGCGTGGTGGCCGCTTATCAAACCGAAGAAGGTCTGGCCAATCCGGACGCGCTTCGTCTCGAGCTGGCGTTGAATCGCCCGACCGGTCCCATTCGTCTGGCGGTGCAAACCAGGCTTTCACTTGTACAAAAGAAACTTACGTTGGAAGGCCAGCTTTTGGATAGCGCGACCGGGAAAACCCTGGAGAAAAAAGTTTATCGCGGCTGTCCGGAAAATTTTCGCCTGCTCGTTCACGCGCTTGCCGACGACATTGTGAACAGCCTCACGGGTGAAAAGGGAATTGCGAAGAGCCGCATCGCCTTTACGGCGGCGGCGAGCGGAAGCAAAGAAATTTTTGTGATGGAGTATGACGGAACGAATTTGCGCCAGGCGACGAATTTAAAATCGCTCAATTTGACGCCGGCCTGGTCAAACGACGGCCGCGAAATTGTTT
>Ga0247727_10010796_pt1 | contig 16104 bp, 13 predicted proteins | sample WisWelCaveWW1625_FD_202498 | JGI IMG/M metagenome (GOLD analysis project Ga0247727, IMG submission 202498) | Biofilm microbial communities from Wishing Well Cave, Virginia, United States - WW16-25 | ecosystem: Environmental > Aquatic > Deep subsurface > Groundwater > Cave microbial mat | place... | reverse complement strand
TGGTGGTGCATGGTCCGGAACCAAACCCTCCCGATCTTGATTCTGACCGGCTGCGCGCGCGGGCCGGCGGGGGGGGCGGCGGTAGCGAACCGGGTCGTCATCCGCCTCAATACCCTCGGGCCGATTCGGAACGACCTGTTCTACTACGTCGCCTTCGATGACAACAACGTCTCTGCCGATGGTCCGCTACCGGTGGTGAGCGCGCCGTTCGGCAACGGCTGGGGGGCGGGTTCGTTCACCACGTTTGTGCGCTATCACCAGGGGCTGTATCAGGTGTTCCGGCACGTCGTCAATCCCGATAACAGCGTGACCGACACGCTGATCGACCAGCCGCTGCTCAGTACGCCCGCGCAGGGAGGGCAACTGGAGTTCACGCTCGACATGGATCGCACCTTCGCGGTCGGCGCGACCAGTCTGGACGTGAATATCTTCGCCACCGACCAGATTCTCCTCGATCCGAACCTGCAAGCCATCAAGCAGCAGGACGGTTTGGGCTTCCCGCCGGGCACTGACTACATTACGATTCGCATCGACCGCAACGGGCTGTTCGACAATCGCAGCGGCCTCGAATCCGCGGGCGACGTAGTGGTTCCGAACATTGATCTGACCGACTTTCGGATCGAAGTCCAGCGGCAGTAGGCGAGACCGGGCGCGCCTCGGCGCGCCAACCTTGTCGATGATCTCGCCTTGCAGCTGCTCACACTCGGACTCAACCATCGCACCGCGCCCGTGGAGTTGCGTGAGCAACTCGCGTTTGCGGAGTCGCGCGTGGGCGAAGCGGCGGCGGCGATTCTCGACCGTGGCATCGGCAGCGAGGCGGCGGTGCTTTCCACCTGCAACCGCGCAGAGATTTATCTCGTGGCGCGTGACGGCGACGCCGCGGTGCCCGCGCTGGAGGCGTTCCTGAGTGAATACCACCGCCTGCCCCGCGAGGTCTTCCACCCGCATCTGTATCGGCGGCGCGACCGCGATTCGTCGCGCCATCTGTTCCGCGTAGCCAGCGGCGTCGACTCGATGGTGCTCGGCGAATCGCAAATTCTTGCGCAGGTGCGGACCGCGTTCGAGGCCGCTCGGACCGCGGGTGCGGTGAAGCTGGTCCTCGACGAACTGTTCCGCCGGGCGTTGAATGTCGGCAAGCGCTCGCGCACGGAAACCGACATTGGTCGCGGCGCGTTGTCGGTCGGCTCGGCGGCGGTGGAGTTGGCCAAGACCATCTTCGGCCAGCTCGACGGGCGCACGGTGCTGATCCTGGGCGCGGGCAAAATGAGTGAGCTGACGGTGCGCCATCTGATCGACTCCGGCGCGCGGCATGTCATCGTTGCCAACCGCACGCACGACCGCGCGCTGGAGTTGGCGCGGCAGTTCGGCGGGCGCGCCGTGCCGTACCAGGAACTGACGCCGCAGCTACTTGTGGCTGACATCGTGATCGCGTCGACGGCCGCGCCGCACTTTGTGTTGACCACCGAGGCAGTGAGCCGCGCCATGCGCGCGCGGCGGGGGCGGCCGCTGTTTCTGATCGACATCGCCGTGCCGCGCGATATCGAACCCGGTGTCAACGATCTCGACAATGCCTTCCTTTACAATATCGACGATCTGCAAGAGCAGATCGAACAAAACCGGGGCGAGCGCGTGAAAGAAGTCGCGCGCGTCGAGGGGCTCATCGAAATTGAATGCGACGCCTTCGAGGCCTGGCGCCAGCACCTGGAGCTGCGTCCGTTGCTGACGGAATTGGCCAGAAAGTCGGAGGAGGTTCAAGCGCGGCGCCTCGGCGAGGCGTTGGCGCGACTGCCCAACCTGACCGAGCGCGAGCGCGAACTGGTACGCGGCGCCGGCAAGGCTATCGCCAACGAACTGCTTCACGGCGTGTTCACGCAACTGCGCAATGCGTCGCGCGACGATGGCTATCTCGAAGCCGAGCTTGTGCGGCGGCTGTTCCTCGAGGACGACCCCGACGAACGGAGCAACCCCTGATGCCGGCCCACGCCTGGCTCATGGCGCCGGTCATCGCGGCCTACCTGCTGGCAGCCGGGTGCTACTTCGCCGAAGTGTTCTTCCAGCGCGAAGGCTGCGCCGCGCGCGGACGCGGGCTGCTCATCGCGGCGGCCGTGTTGCAGGGCGCGGCGCTGGTCGGGCATTCCGTGGCCTCGCCGCAGTTCTTCAACATGCTGGAGGCTTCCACCATCGTGGTCTGGCTCGTGGTCGTCGCGTTCCTGCTGCTCGAACGACGCGTGCGGATGACCGCCGCCGGCGTGTTCGTCACGCCGCTGGCGTTCCTCATTTCCGTCTCCATGCTCGGCCTGCCCGCAGGCCACGTGCCGCAGGACCTCGACAAACGCTGGCTCTGGCCGCATCTCGGAGTGCTGGTGCTCGGCATTACTGCGCTCGGACTGGCAGTCTGCTGCGCGCTCGTGTACCTGACCAGCGAGCATGTGCTGAAGTCCAAGCACGGCGTGCGCGCGCTGCGCTACTTTCCATCGCTCGACACTGCCGACCGGCTGGTCGTCTGCCTGACGGCGTTCGGCCTGTCGATGCTGACTGCGGGCATTGCCACCGGCGTGCTCTGGTCGTACGCGCTCGACCGACCGGCGCCCTGGACCGAGCCGCGCACGCTGCTCTCGCTGGGCGCGTGGCTGCTCTTTGCCACGTACTTGTTCGTGCGGCAAGTCATGGGCTGGCAGGGCAGCCGCGCCAAATGGGTCATCGTCGCCGGCTTCGGTCTGCTGGTGTTGACGATGATCGGCTATCGGGTGGCGGCATGACGTTCGACGATTTGCGCGAACGGCTCGGCCTGAGCGAACGACTTCAGCCGCAGGCTGCGATTGAGGTAACAGCGAGCATCGACGACGACTTCGAAGGCTCCTTCGTCGTCGGCACGCGTGGCAGTGCATTGGCGCAGACGCAAACGCAGTGGGTCATCGAGCGATTGCGATCTCCACGCGTGAAGTTTGAGACTCGCATCATCAAGACCGTCGGCGATCAACAACTCGACGTCGCCATCGTCGCCATCGGCGACAAAGGCGTGTTCGTCAAGGAGATCGAAGATGCGCTGCTGCGGGGCGACATCGACCTCGCCGTGCATAGCTTAAAGGATTTGCCGACCGAGATTCCGCCGGGGCTTTGCCTCGCGGCGATTCCGCCGCGCGAAGATCCGCGCGACGTGTTGGTGTTGAACCAGGCCGCGCATCATTCGCAGTTCACCATCGGGACTTCGAGCCTGCGACGGCGTGCGCAACTGTTGAACCTGTGCGAGGAACTGTCGGTAGTCGACCTGCGCGGCAACGTGGACACTCGGATTCGCAAGCTGCGGGAGCAAGGACTGGCCGGCATTGTGTTGGCGGCGGCCGGACTGCGTCGGCTGGGCCGGTTCGAAGCCGATGGCTGGCTCCTCCCGTACGAAGTCATGCTTCCGGCGCCGGGGCAAGGCGCGCTGGCGATTGAGGGTCGCGCCGATGACGCGCGCACTTGCGAACTCGTCGCCGCGCTCGACGATCGGGCATCGCGCCGTTGCGTTCTTGCCGAGCGCGCGCTATTGCATCGCTTGCAGGGCGGATGCAATGTGCCCGTCGGTGCGCTGGCACGGCAGCGCCCGCACGGCATGATGCTGCTGGAGGGAGTGATTGCTACTCCCGACGGCAAGACGCTCATCCGTCGCGAAGCAACGGGCAGCAACCCGGAACGACTTGGCGTCACCGTCGCCGAGATGCTACTCGAACACGGCGGCGACGAGATTCTGCGCGCATTGCGAAGTCCATGAGTGCCACGGTCTATCTCGTTGGCGCAGGGCCGGGCGATCCCGGGCTTATCACCGTCCGCGGGCTGGAGGCTTTGCGACGAGCGGACGTGGTCGTGTACGATCGGCTGGTGGCGGCCGAGCTACTGGCTGAGGCTCGCACGGACGCGGAGCGGATTTTCGTCGGCAAGCGGCGCGGCGATCAGGTGATGCCGCAGGAGCAAATCCATGCGCTGCTGATCGAACTGGCGCGCAGCGGCAAGTCGGTGTGTCGGCTCAAAGGCGGCGATCCGTTCATCTTCGGTCGCGGCGGAGAAGAAGCCGAGGCTCTCGCCGACGCGGGCGTTCCGTTTGAAGTGGTGCCCGGCGTCACCGCCGGCCTCGCCGCGCCGGCCTTTGCCGGCATCCCGCTCACCCATCGCGAAGTGGCGAGCAGTGTTGCCTTCGTCACCGGCCATGATGAAGCGGGCGCACCCGACGCGCGCATCGACTGGCAACGACTGGCCACCGCCACCGACACCATCGTCGTTTACATGGGCGTCTTGCGTCTCGCCGACATTGCCCGGCAGCTCATTCAACACGGACGCGCGCCGCACACTCCAGCGGCGGTCGTGCGCTGGGGTTCGACCCGCAAGCAGGTGGTGCTCACCGGCACCGTGGCCGACCTCGCCGAACAGGTCGAGGCCGCCGGGCTGCGTCCGCCCGCCATCATCATCATCGGCGAGGTGGTGAAGCTGCGCGAACGCATGCAGTGGTTCGAGGCGCGTCCGCTGTGGGGCCAGCGCATCGTTGTGACGCGTCCGCGTGCGCAAGCCGCCGAATTTGTGCAGAAGCTGGAAGCCCTTGGAGCGCACGTCATTGAGTTCCCGGTGATTGTGACGGAGCCGGTGTTCGATCCAGCGCTGCCCGACGCACTCGCAAAACTCGACGAGTACGACCTCCTCATCTTCACCAGTGTTAACGGTGTGGACCACTTCATCGCGCGGATGGAGGACCCGGCCCGATGGACCAGCAAGCGCATTTGCGCGGTGGGGCCGATGACCGCGGAGCGGCTGCGTGCGCTGGGCTGCGCGAATCTCAGCGTGCCGGACGACTTCATCGCCGAAGGCGTCATTGCGGGACTGTCGCGTGAGTCGCTGGCCGGCCAGCGCATTCTGCTGCCGCGAGCCGCCGCTGCGCGCGACGTGCTTCCCCGCGAACTCACCGCGCGTGGCGCGATCGTGGACGTGCTGCCCGTGTATCGGACCGTGGGCGCTAATCCCGATCCTGACGCGCTCCGCTCAGACTTGTTGGCCGACCGCGTTGCCGCGGTCACTTTCACCAGTGGCTCGGCAGTGCAGCATTTCGTGCGGCTCGTCGGCGCGGAGATATTGCAGCAGTGCGCGGGCCGTTTTCTCGTCGCCACCATCGGGCCGTCCACCTCCGAGCTTGCGCGCGAACTGGGAATGACCGTCGACCTCGAGGCCGTCGAGCACACGACCGACGGATTGGTGGCGGCGTTGCTTGCGCACTTGTCGCCGGACCGAGCGTGAAGTCGCAGCGGGCTCGGCTGGCACTGGTCGGACTGGCGACTCTGGCCGGTTGCTGGTTCGCCGCGGTCTTCGTCGTGCTGCCGTTCGTGTGGGGCGTGCCGCTGGCGCCGGGCCACGACTTCAAAGTCTACTACGAGGGCGCGGTCCGCTTTCGTCACGGCCAGCCGTTGTTCAGCGCCTTCCTTCAAGGCCAACCCGCAACCCCGATGGCTTACGAGTTCATTTCACCGCCGCTCTTTGCCGTAATGATGCTGCCCTTCACGCTGTTGCCGCAGCCCGAGGCGATTCAGGCGTGGGCGCTGCTGAACTACGCACTGTTCGTTCCGATCATCGTTCTGCTGGCGCGCCTACCTGGTGGACCCGAACCGCTGGTCAAGGGTGCCTGGCTGATGCTGGCGATGACCGGGTCGTACCTACCGCTCGGCACTGTGGTGCACGGGCAGACCAACCTGCTCGTGCTCCTCGCACTGGCCGCAGCGCTTTGGTGTTTCGAGCGCGCGCGCGATCGTGCAGCTTCGCTCTGGCTGACGTTCGGCTTGCACGTGAAGCTGGTCACGCTGGCGCCGCTGCTGGTGCTGGCACGCTGGCGTCCGCGTTCGATGTTGGCGCCGCTGCTGGGGATTTCACTGGCGGTGCTGGTTGCGATGCCCTATCAACATTGGCTGTTCGCGCGGGCGCTACGCTGGGTGATGACCCGCGACCGCCTTGCGCCGCACAACCAATCGCCGCAGGCGTTCGTCAAGCGATTCCTGATGCAGGATCCGGTGGTGAGCGCTGCGCCCGAATATGCGCCGTGGTTGGATCGCCCCGAATTGGCGAAGGCGCTGGCCGCACTGCTCGCGCTTGCACTGCTGACCCTGACCCTGCGCGCGCTGTTGCCGAGGCCACGGAATCGCGATGAAATGCGGCTGGCCTTCAGCCTGATGATCCTCGCGTTGTTAGTGACGCCGCGTATCACCGAGTTTCATCACATGACGTGGTCCCTAATTTCGCTGGCAGTGCTGGGCATGCACGTCGCCGAACGCTGTGCCGGGCGCGCGCGGACATTGCTGTTGTCGAGCCTGCCGCTCGCCTGGATTGCAGTGTCGTTCTCACCCTTCACCCCGGGCATTGACCATCTCGTGCGACCGCTGCTGTTCACTCGGCTGGGGCCATTGGTTGCGGGATACTCTGCCCTCGGCTTGTTGTGGTTGTTCGGGCTCAACTGGTGGTTGCTGTTGCGGGCGCAACGCGAACCCTGCGCTACACTCCATCTCCGAGCCGCGAACGTTAGAGAGCGGACTTTGCAGACTTTGTGAAAACCGCTCTCTCACGTTCGCGGCTCGGTATGCCACACTCCCGAACGATGAATGAAGTCGCCACCGCCGCCATTCCGGTTGCACCGCGCCGTCGCAGCGCGCTGCGCGACGCCGGTATCGGCCTGCTGCTGACGGTCAGTTTCCTCGGATTCCTCGAGGGTGGTCTGCGCCTGTATTTGCGCGTAATCCTGCCGCCGGGGAGTGAGCCGTGGCGCCGCGCGGACGCCGAAGTCGTCCCCGACGACGAGCTGTTCTATCGGCTCAAGCCGAGCGCGAACGGAAAGACCTACGCGTTCGGGAAAGAGAAACCGTTTCGTGTCAACGCGCGGGGATTTCGCGGTGCCGAATTAACGTCGGGCGGCCCGGTCGAAGTCGTTGGCCTGGGGGATTCCTGCACTTTCGGCGTCGGCGTCGACGAAACCGGAACCTGGCCGGCCCAACTTGCCGGCAAGCGAGTCGTCAACGCCGGCGTGCCGGGCTACGCGTCGTTGCAGTTTCTCGGTCGCTTGCGGCGCGACGTGATGCCGCTGCAGCCGCGCGTCGTCATCGTCTACGGCGGATGGAACGACATGTGGGACGCGCTGTCCGGCAAAACCGCCTCGCCAACGTCGGGCCGGCAATCCGCGCTGCACTCGCTGCGCCGAAACTCGGTGCTGGTGAAAACCGTGCTCACGCTGGCGATGGCCGGCCGCACCAGCGTAACCGATCCGAAGCAAGTCACCGCCAACGCTGCGAAGTTCGAGCCGACCGCGTACCGCGACAACCTGCGCGCGATTGTCCGGGAATGCAAATCGGAGGGCGTGCGGGTAGCCCTCTGCACGATGCCGTGGCCGGGGACGGATTGCGCCGAATGGCCGAAACTGCTAACGGAGACACGACAATATAAAGTTCCTGCCGTGCTGGCCGAAGTCGGCGCGATGGGGCCGCTGGTGGAGAAGTTCAACCGCGCAATCCGTCAGGCGGCGCAGGAAGAGTCCGTGCCGGTGATCGACCTGGCCTCGGACTTTGCAGCGCGGGCCGATCGCGGCGCGCTGTTTGTGGACCTGTTCCATCCCAACGAGCGCGGGCACGGCCTGGTGGCCGCAACCATCGCGCCCCGCGCGCGCTCATTGGTGAACGACCACTCTTTGAGGTGAGGCATGGCTTTCCCGACGACTCGCTTGCGCCGCTTGCGGCGCACTCCAACTCTGCGGCGCATGGTGCGCGAGACGACGCTGTCGGTCGACGACCTCGTCTATCCGATGTTCGTCGTCCCCGGCACCGACGTGCACGAAGCGATCGGTTCCATGCCCGGGCAGTTCCGCTGGTCGGTGGACTTGCTCGTGCGCGAAGTCGAGGCCGTCGCAGCGCTCGGCATTCCCGCCGTGCTCCTGTTCGGCATTCCCGAATCGAAGGATGAATCAGCCACCGGCGCGTACGCCGACCAGGGCATCGTGCAACAGGCGGTGCGCGCGCTCAAGCAAGCCGTGCCGACGCTGGTGGTCATCACCGATGTGTGCCTGTGCGAATACATGTCGCACGGCCATTGCGGGGTGATTGAGAATCAAGCCGTAGCCAACGATGCGACGCTGGAGTTGCTGGCGAAGACCGCGCTGAGCCACGCGCGCGCCGGCGCCGACCTGATTGCGCCGAGCGACATGATGGACGGCCGCGTCGGCGCGATTCGGCGCGCGCTCGATGCCGAGGGCTTCGACCAGATTCCGATCATGAGCTACGCGGCGAAGATGGCCAGCGCGTTCTACGGCCCGTTTCGCGAAGCCGCCGAGAGCGCGCCCGCCTTCGGCGACCGCCGCAGCTACCAAATGGATTTCGCCAACCGCCGCGAGGCGCTGCGCGAAGTCGCGCTCGATGTCGAGGAGGGCGCTGACATTGTGATGGTGAAACCGGCGCTGGCGTATCTCGATCTCATTCGCGACGTGCGCGAGCGCTTCGACCTGCCGGTCGCCGCCTACAATGTGAGCGGCGAATATGCGATGGTCAAAGCCGCCGCCGAACGCGGCTGGATCGACGGCGAACGCATCATGTGGGAGACGCTGACCGCCATCAAACGCGCCGGCGCGGACTTGATTCTGACGTACTTTGCGAAGGACGCGGCGCGAGGGCTGGGAAAGGGATAGAAGTCATGCGCGACCCGAATCGCATCGTCAAACTTATCGCGCTTGCGGGCTCATTCATGCTGATGGCAGGTCTGGCCGGCGGATACCTGGTCTATTGCGCACCATATAGCGATAACAACGCCGAGCTGGAGATGATGCGCGCCGCAGCCGAGCCGACCGACTGGGAGCAGGTCATTCCCAAGGGAGTCCCCGCGGAACAGAACGCCGCCTCCTTATATGAACAAGCATTCGCTCTCCTCAACGAAGGAACTAAACAAGAGCAGCAGCTTCATTCCGCGTGGAACCGCGAGCTGACGGCTAAAGAGTGGTTGACGGTCGATTCCTTGCTTCAGAAAAACCAACGGGCGCTTCAATTCGTCAGGCAAGCGGCACAAAAGCCACGCTGTTTGTTTACCGCTGATCGGAGCAATCCCTTAACGGGAATATCGCCTCACTATGCCAGGCTGCGCGCATGCGCGCGGCTGCTGGCACTGGAAGCGAGGCAACGAAAGCGGCAGGGAAACATCAATGGAGTGGCTGAATCACTGCGCACTGGAATGCGACTGTCCGAACACCTTGCGGACGACCCCCAAGTGCTCATTACGTACCTCGTGCGACTTGCCATTGATGCTATTGCGTTGAGGAATCTCGAACGTACGTTGAACGACACCGAAGCCAGCCGCGCCGACTATCGCGCCGTGTTGAATGCGTTGAGCCGACTCACCCCCCAGAAGGACCTGGCGAGAGCATTCGTCCACGAGAGACTTGTTTCTCGTTTCATGCATCGCCTTCTATACATGGGGCGATTGCAGGAACTGCCGGACGAAGCCAAAGCGCAGAACGTGCGCGTGCCATGGCTGGTAGGCTGGGGGATCGCGCGGAACGAAGCATTCACTCTGCGTGCATTGCGTCAGATGATTGCAGAAGCACAACAGGATGGCTTCGATTGGCAGCGTATCAATCGCTTGAGTAACCTTGAGCAGCAAGCGCGCCGCCAGGGTTGTCCCCTGGCGGCTCAACTCTTGCCGGTGTTCGTCAAGGTGTTCCCGAAAGCCGCGCAGCGGCAGGCGCAAGTAGACGCCACCCGCCTCGCCTTCGCCCTGCGCCTTTATCGTCTCGACCACGGTGACTATCCGTCATCGCTCAATACGCTTGCGCCCGAATATCTCAAGCATGTACCACTCGATCCGTTTAGCCACCAGCCGTTCATCTACAAACGCGAGGGCAAGGGCTTCGTCGTCTACAGCGTTGGGCCGAACTTCCGCAATGACGGCGGCACGGTCAATGAGAAGAAGCCTGACAACGGCGACATCGTCTGGCGCAGCAAGTTATGACCAGACACACGCACGAACTCGGCCCGCATCGGTTGACGCGAGCGTTCGATTACGTAGGTCGAGATGGTGTCGGTCAGGAATGACCGACCTACGTAATCAAATCCGCATCGTCTCCAACTGCTGCAAGTCCTGATCGGTGCGGAGGTGGCCGCAGCGGAGGCCTTCGGGCATCAGGTAGGCGACGGTTTGTTGGAACTCGCCGTTGCTGTCGATGACGAACACGACGACGAGGAAGCCGCAGCGCTTCATCTCTATGAGCACTTCGCCGGTGTCGCGCGTGAAGCGTCCGAGCAGCACGATGAGCGCGTTGTCGCGCGGCAAGCGGTGGTATTCGGTAGCCAGCATTTCGGCGAAGGTCAGGCCGTCGGTCTGCTCCAGTCGCGCCAGGGCGACCAGCGTGTCGTGAATGTGCGTGTCGCCCCGGCGCGCGGGTAGTTCGAACGGGCGCAGCCGCTCCGATTTCAATTCCTCCGAGGCGACCGTGCGCATGGCGCTGCGGGTGGCGGTCGTCATCGTTGCGCGTTCGAGCTTCACGCGTTCCACCGCGTCGCGCCCGTTGCTGATGAAGCCGACCTGCTGCTTGTGCTGGAGAATAAACGCTGCGATGCTGGCCGCGGCGGTCACGCTGAACTCGCTGCGCTCGAAGCCGCGCTCGCCGGCCCAACTCGCCGCATGGAAGTCGAGCGCCAGCGTTGCGCCGAGCATCGTCGTCGGTTCGTACACCTTGCTTTGCATGATGCCGGTGCGCGCGGTGGCTTTCCAGTGTATGCGCTTCAGACTGTCGCCGCGCTCGTACTGCCGCACGCCGACCAGTCGCGTGGGGTCTTCGAAGATGAGCGACTGCACCCGCACCTCGCCGATGGGGCGCTGCGTCGGCACGCCGTACTGCGCAATGGGCACCACCTTCGGCAACACGGTGACGAAGTCCACCTCGGCGCCGACCCGAAACTTGCGCACCAGCCCGAACAGGTCGCCGGTCTCCAGCATGATCGGTCCAAACGGGTAGTAGCCGCGGAACGGCAGTCGCGCGGTGTACTTGAGGAGCGCCACCTTTCCTGGCCGCATCAACTCGATCCGCAGCCGTTCGCCGGTTACCTGCGCGCGGTCGCGGACGAAGTCCTCCATCAACGCCCAGAGCACCACACCCTTGCCGGCGTTGCGGACTTCGGTGGTGACGGTGACGGCGTCGCCGGCTTCGAGCTGCCGCCGACTCAGCGTGCGTGACTCGACGAGGTTGGTCAACGATTGCTGCGTCATGAGACGTGAGACGATGAGCACGGCGAGCACGACGTAGATGCCGTAGAGCGTCAGCCCGAAGCCGAACAGCAGGATGACAACGAGCAGAAAGCCGACGGCAATCGGCGCGATCGGAAAGGCGCGATGCGTGAGCGGGGTGACAACCGTGGTCTCGGGCGCCATGGCCTTACCGACCCATCAGCGCCGTTCGCCGATCGCCACCACGTGGCGCTGAGTTCGGAAGAACAGCTTCCCTTCGGAGATCGCCGGCGTGGTCAGGCACACCTCGCCGAGTTGATTGGTGGCGAGTATTTCGAACCTGGGCCCGGCGCGCAGGACATGCACCTCGCCTACTTCGCTGGTGTAGTAGAGTTTGCCGTCAGCCGGCCCGGCCAGGGCGGCGACACCGGAGGCGGTGTAGCCGGTGCGGCCGGGGCTGAGGCGCTCCTGATACAACCGTTCCCCGGTCTTCGCGTTGTAACAGCTGAGCACGCCGTTGTCGCGGCAAACGTAGAGGTAATCGCCCACCACCAGCGGAGTCTGCATGTAGCCACCGTCGCGCGGCGTCATCCAGGCGATATGGTCGTTGCGGGTTTCCTCGGGCTTGAGCGAGATGTCACCGGTCGCCGTGGTCTTGATGGCGTAGATCGGCGCCATCAAGCCGTGGGCATTGGTGATGAAGACGAGTCCGTGCCCAGCGACTGGCGTTGGCACCGGGATATCGCCGCCGCCTTTTAGCTTCCACAACTCGGCGCCGGTCCGGGCGTGGTAGGCGCCGATGTGTTTGTAGCCGTTAACGACGACTTGCGCACTCTCGCCGCTACCCAGCACTGTCGGCGTGCCCCAGGTCGGCACTTCGTTGCGTGGCGTCCGCCAGAGTTCGCGTCCGTCTTTCACGTCGAGCGCGGCGACGAACGAACCTTTCTGCACGTCGCACTGAATGAAGACCACGCCGTTGTGGATGACCGGCGACGAGCCGAATCCCCACTGCGCCCCCGGCATGAAGTACCAGCCCGCGTCGAGGGGGCCGAAGTCCTTTTTCCAGAGCAGCTTGCCGGCGAAGTCGTAACAGAACAACCCTTCGGAACCGAGAAACGCCACCACGTGCCGGCCGTCGGTGGCCATCGTCGAGTTGGCGTGCGTGGCTTTGGTGTGGCGTTTGATCCGGGGGACGCCGCTGTGCGCAGTCTGCTGCCAAACGATGCGGCCGGTTTTCTTGTCGAGGCACAGCGCGAGCCAACGATGGACGGTATCGTCATTGACCGGCGTCACGTCACCGTAGAGACCGACTTTCAGCTCCGCCTGCGCATTGCCGCTGATGGCAGTGGTGACGAAGAGTCGGTCGCCCCAGATGGTGGGACTCGAATGACCGAGACCGGGAATCGGCGTCTTCCACAGCAGGTTGTGCTTCGCCTCGACCTCCCAGGTAGTGGGGGTGGGATAGCCTTCGGCGAGGCCGCTGGCGTTGGGACCACGGAACTGCGGCCAGTCGACACCGCTTCGGCGCGCGGGCGCGGCGCTTGCCATTAGGGCGGCTATTGTCAGCGCCAACTGAACCACGATCGTTACGCGAACCAATGGGTCACTCCAGCGGCGGCGCGGGCTGCGGCAGCCGGCGCGTCGCTACCGGCGCGCGGCGCACGATCGACGGTAAATCGGTTGAACGGCCGGTGCGACGAGGACTAACTTTCGTCGTCGGTGCCGGTGACTTCGCCGGCGTCGGCGCCTTCGAGGGAGCGCTGCCCTGACCGACCAGCACCACCGCGGCAACGGGCTCCTGGATCACCTGCGTGATCCTCTCGGACCTGTGCACCACGACGCCGTTCTCTTCCTGGGTCTCTTCTATGACGCGACGCCGGCCCGGCTTACCGGGAGTGGCGACCTTGCGCTGCCCCCGGGACACCGCCGCCGTCACGACTTCACGGGTCTCGAAGGGCACGGGCTGCTCGACTTGCCGACGACGGGTCACCTTCAACGTCAACAACGGTTTCCCCACGCGAGTGGATGCACCGCGTTTCACCACTAACTTCTGTCCGACTTGTAGCTTGGTGAAGTCCACCCTGGAATTGAGGCGTTTCAAATGACTAAGCGCCACGCCTTGCGACTGCGCGATGGTCTGTCCGTTGTCGCCCGATTTGACGCTGTACGTCGCCAGCGCTCCTCCGCCGGACGGCTTGCCCCCCAGCAACCGATCCACCGCCGTTGCCAGATCGGATTCGAGACGGTCTGGCGACAACTGGCGCTCGCCGATTTCAATTTTCTCTTTCCAGCTTGGCTTACCCACCAGTCCGCGCTCATCGCCGAGCAACTCGCGCTTGACCTCGTCGAGCGCTTCCTGCGCTTGCGTGGGGCTGGACAAGGCCACCCTGGCTTCGCCATTGACGAGAATGGCGGCGGCGGCGATCTGGGGCTTCAGCGCCGCCTTCACCAGTTTGGCCGCTTGCTCGAGCGTCATTTCCTTGCGCCCGCCGGCCTTGGCCTGCTCGATCGCGCTGGTCTGCGGAAACTTGACGTTGGCTCCCAGTTCCTTGTGCCAGGCCTCCTGGGCGTTTTGCAACGCCCGCGCGGCGTCGGTGTCGCGTGCGGTCCAGGCCACGGCGCGCCCGTCGAGCTGCACCTCGTACAGCATCCCACCCATGTGGCTGAGCCACAAAACGACAATCAGGGTTCCGAGCGCGAGCCAGTAGGCAAACCGTTCCGTATTGAGCTGGCTGCGGAGTCTTCGGGCTTCCAGCTCCCAATCCTGCTGATCCTTCATAGCGGCCAGAGTGTGGCGTTGGGGGAGTACGGCGTCACCCGCCGATGTGCGACATCTCCACTTTCGGTAATGCCACAGTCGCGGCGGAGCGGAGCTCGGAGTAGCGATCGGCGCGTTTGCCCCAGAGTTGGGCGATGTGCTGGGTCAGTTCATCATCGGTGTCGCCGGCGCGGAGCCGTTCCCGCAGGTCGTGCCCATGGACGGCAAAGAGGCAGGTGTAGAGCTTGCCTTCGGCGGAGAGGCGTGCCCGAGTGCAGTCGCGGCAGAACGGCTGGGTGACGGAGGCGATCACGCCGATTTCCCCCGCGCCGTCGCAATACCGCCAGCGCCCGGCCACTTCGCCGCAGTAGTTGGGTTCCACGGGTTCCAACCGCCACTCGGCGTTGATGCGCTCGACGATCTCGCGCGCGGACACCACCTGGTTTAGCTGCCAGCCGTTGGTGTGGCCCACATCCATATATTCGATGAACCGCACCAACTGGCCGCGGTCGCGGAAATGCCTCGCCATCGGCACGATGCTGTTCTCGTTTACGCCTCGCTGGACCACCATGTTCACCTTGACCGGCAGATCGGCCGCGGCGGCGGCTTCGATGCCGGCCAGCACCGTCGCCACCGGAAAGTCCACGTCATTCATGGCGCGGAAGACCGCGTCGTCAAGCGAGTCAAGACTCACGGTAATGCGTTGCAAGCCAGCGGAGGCGAGCGATTGCGCGCGTTGTGGCAAGGACGAACCGTTCGTGGTCAGGGTCAAGTCGAGGTCGGGGATCACGGCGAGTTGGGCGATCAGTTGCTCCAGGTCGCGACGCAGCAGCGGCTCGCCGCCGGTGAGGCGGATCTTCTCCACGCCCAGCACGACGAAGAGGCGGGCGAGGCGCGCAATCTCCTCAAAAGTCAGCAGTTGGTCGCGCGCGAGGAACGGATAATCGCGGCCAAAGACTTCCTTCGGCATGCAATAAGTGCAGCGGAAGTTGCAGCGGTCGGTGACCGAGATGCGCAGGTCGCGCAGCGGACGCTGGAGGGTGTCGAGCGTGCTCATGAGGAGTCGGCCTTGAACCGATAACCGACGTTGCGCACTGTTTGGATGAGGCTTTCAAACTCCGGACCAACCTTCGACCGCAGGCGGCGGATGTGCACGTCCACCGTGCGCGTGCCGCCGAAGTAATCCTCGCCCCAGACGTGACGGAGCAAAGCATCCCGCGAGAACACCCGACCGCGGTGGGTCATCAGAAACCGCAGCAATTCGTACTCCTTAAAGGTCAGTTCCAGCGGACCGCCATCGACGCTCACCGTGTAGCTGGCCAGATTCATGGCGACTTTGCCGGCGCGAATCGTGTCCTTATTATCGACCTTGCTATGCCGCCACAGCGCCAGCTTCAGCCGCGCGATGAGCACCGGCTCCGGCGCCTCGCGGATGATGAAGTCCTCCAGGCCGCTCGAGAAGTCGACGCGCGGCAACTCGTCGGAAGTGCACAGCGCGAGCACGGGCACGTGGCGCAGCTCGGCTTCTCGCTTGAGCTGCCGGACGATGGCGCCCAGCGAGTCGGCGAAGCGGGCGAAGTCGATGAGCAGCACGTCGGCGCCGCGGTCGCGCAACTGTTCGAGCACCGTCAGCTCGGGATCAAGCAGCCAGGGCCGGTAGCCCCATTCCGCCAGCAGTCCCCGCCATTCGCGACGCAATGCATCATCGGTGGTGAGCAGGGCAACGGTGACCATCGGGTGGGCAATCGGCTCGCACTGGGGATGGCGGCAGTATGGCGCGAATCGGCGACCATGCTTGCGCTCTCCGACATTTTCCACTAAACTATGGGGGGGCGGAAACGCATACCCTATGATCCTCCTTCACCGGAGTGGGTCCCTGCTATCCGCCCTTTTCTTGTTCTGGGCCGCGGGGCCGAGGGAGTGAAGCGGGTGACAATTCGGAAAGTGGTGATCCCGGCAGCGGGACTGGGAACCCGGTTGCGGCCGGCGACCCGGTCGCAGCCGAAGGAGATGTTGCCGGTCGCGCGCAAGCCGACGATTCAATACGTGGTGGAAGAGGGCGTCGCGGCGGGGCTGAACGCGGTGCTCATCATCACGGGGGCCCGTAAGCGGGCGATCGAGGACCACTTCGATCGCGACCA
>Ga0247727_10010795_pt1 | contig 16104 bp, 23 predicted proteins | sample WisWelCaveWW1625_FD_202498 | JGI IMG/M metagenome (GOLD analysis project Ga0247727, IMG submission 202498) | Biofilm microbial communities from Wishing Well Cave, Virginia, United States - WW16-25 | ecosystem: Environmental > Aquatic > Deep subsurface > Groundwater > Cave microbial mat | place... | reverse complement strand
CAATTTCGCCGCAGTCAAGGAGAGTCACTGACCGGTCACTTAATTACGCAGCTTTTCAAATTTTCGGGCACTTCAGTGACCGGTCAGTTTTGCCTGTTTGGAGAAAAAACTACAAATGGTAATGAAGTGCTGACTGCAAAATCGCCCTCGTTGCTATTTGCCATCAGAGCCGTGGCGCTGGCGTGGGATCGACGCCGGCTGCTGTTCAAGGCCAGGCATTGGGCGGCCAACGGCGAAATCGTCATTTGCGATCGCTATCCCTCAGAGACGATAGGAGCAATGGACAGCCCGCGCTTAAAGGAGCGACCGGACAAAGTCGGGATGAAAGCGAACCTTTACAATGGGCTGGCTCGTCTCGAACGCAGACTCTACAAACATACGCCACCGCCGGACATGGTGTTGAAGCTAAACGTCTCGCTCGAGACCGCGAAGCGACGCAACCGCGAGCGCACGAAGGCAAACCATGACGCCGATGATTATCTCGAAACCCGCCATCGCGAGAGCCGGGAATGGCATCGGCCTGGAACAAAATATTTTTATGATATCGACACCGAGCGCTCCCTTGCGGAGACGATCCTGAGCGTCAAAAAGGCGATTTGGGAGGCGCTCTGATGGAAACTTTGGATGGATCAATGGATTGGTGGAGTAATGGATTGCTGGTGAATCCAGAAATCCATCAATCCAAAAATCCATCAATCCACTGATCCAAATTCAGCATCGAGGATTTTATGGAACGCATAAAAGTATTGCACCTCATTACCCACCTCGGAGCAGGAGGCGGGTTGGATAACACTCTGCTCACTGTGAAGGGGCTGGCGCGCGACCGCTACGAAGTTCACCTCGCAGCGGGCGAGCTGGCGGCCGGTGAAGGCTATACCGATTGGAAAACGCGGGCGCGGGAATGCGCCGAGGCTTTGTTTCTTTTTACGGATTTGCAACGACCGGTTCACTTTCGGCGTGATCTTCGCGCCTTGCGCCAACTCACTGATTTCATCAGAGACCAAAACTATCAGATCGTCCACACCCATTGCGCCAAGGCCGGAGTTTTAGGACGCCTCGCCGCTCGACGGGCCGGGGCGCCGATCGTTGTTCACACTTTTCATTCCTTCAGTTGGCAGGTTGCTCGCGCGTTTCATGCTTCGGCATGGAAAAAATTTCTCTCTTCCGCAAAAGAATGGCTATATGTGGCGATCGAGCGCTACGTCGCCTCGTTCAGCGACGCCCTGATCACAGTCTCCGAATTAAACAAACGCGAAGCTATGGCGCGAAATCTTGCCCCGCCGGAAAAATTTGTCAAAATCTACAGCGGCATTGACATGGACCGTTTCGCTGCCGGTTCGACGAGCCGAAATAAGCTGTGCCGGAAATTCGGGCTGAATCCGGACCGGCCGATTATCGGGACCATCGGCCGTTTATCGACACAAAAGGCGCCGCTGGACTTCGTGGGCGCGGCCAAAATCATCTTGCAGCATAAACCCGAAACGCAGTTTATCATGGCCGGCGATGGGCCATTAGCGCCCGAAGTGCGAAAAGCCATTCGCGCCGAACCAGGAATCAGGATGCTCGGCTTTCAGCATAATGTGCCGGAGATCCTGGCGATGCTCGACGTCTTCGCGCTCGCTTCCCTTTGGGAAGGATTGGGCCGGGCGCTGACCGAAGCGATGATCATGAATATACCCGTGGCGGCGACCAGCGTGGACGGTGTGCCCGAGCTGGTGACTCACAAAAAAACCGGCTTGTTATCGCCGCCACGGAATCCCGCTCGACTGGCCGAGAACATCGTATGGTTGTTGGATCATCCGGAAGACGCGTGCGAGATGAGCGCGGCCGCCAGAGAAAGGGTGATGCCGGCCTTTAGCGCAGAATGGATGGTAGAACAAATTGAGGAGCTGTATGAGCGCTTATTGGTTGAGAAAGGCGTTCATTCATCCAGGCTTGTGGATTATGTTTATTGACCGGTCGCTTAAACTGTTTATCCACTAAAATGCAATTTAATTTCAACGACCGGTCAATGGAGCATGAAATCACGGAGGATATTATGTTCATCATGCATCATAATTCGGTTGGCACATTGGACCAGGTTTTCTCGGTCCGTCTTCAAGCCGCGGGCGTGAAGCGAAATCTCGCCAAACGGATAGAGGATCTTGCCATTGTGATCGCCGGCGGACTGTGCGTTTTGCCGTTGATCGCGGCGATCGCCTTGCTAATCAGAATTAGCTCACCGGGCCCGGTGATTTATAGGCAAGAACGGATTGGACGCGGAGGCCGCAGGTTCCGCGCCTGGAAGTTTCGAACCATGGTCGCCGATGCCGACAAGAGGTTGGAATGGTATCTGGCCCGGAATCCCAATATGCGGAAAGAATGGGAAATGAACCATAAACTGAGAAATGATCCCCGCGTGACGAGAATCGGCCACTGGCTGCGCAAAACCAGCCTGGACGAATTGCCGCAACTCTGGAATGTTCTGCTTGGCGAGATGAGCCTGGTCGGCCCGCGCCCGATCGTGAAAGCGGAAATCAACAAGTATGGTGAAAGCTTTGATCTGTACACCAGGGTCTTGCCAGGAATCACCGGGTTGTGGCAGATTTCCGGCCGCAACAACACCACTTACGCGGAACGCGTGCATCTCGATAGCTACTACGTGCGGAATTGGTCGCCCTGGTTGGATACGTACATTCTGGCGCGCACGGTCAAAGTGGTGCTGCGAGGTGAAGGCGCATATTAAGATTTAAATTTTAATGATGGCTGCAATTAAAAGGGAAAAGATTGAATGATCTTTTCCCTTTTTAATTTTAACTAATTTTCGTAGTCGCGCCTTCAGGCGTAAATTTTTGCGATTAGTCCCAATATTTTTTTCATACTTAATCCCACTCAAACAAATGCTGGCCAATACCTCCAGATAAAATCTTGACTATATCCGCGCATTCTGCTATATTATTATCGTCGAATTATGATGTAACGTCGATCATTCATTGAAACAAGTTATGGAAGAACGTGAAGTGGTTGCACCAGAAACAGGGTTAACTCCGGAAATCATCGACCGGCTGCGTGAGCGGATTGCAAGTCATCAACCTTCCAATGGAAAGTAACCATGCCCATCACCATCGAAGAAGTCAAACAAGTTGCCGCATTAGCCAAACTCTCATTCAATGACGACGAGTTAGCCAAAATCGCGAAAGAGCTTGATGAAATCGTCGGCTACGTCGAGCTATTGAAAGAACTCAACGTCGATGACGTGTCGCCCACCTCACACGTGCTCGATCTCCACAATATCTTTTGCGATGACAAAGTTGAGCCGTGGCTCACCACCGAAGAAGCCTTACAAAACGCCCCCGCGCAAAAAATGGGCTACTTCAGCGTGCCCAAAGTAATTGGGTAAAAGCTTTGTGGAACACGGATGACGCGGATCACACGGATTTTCGCGGATCTTTTTTGCTTTATCTGTGTGAATCCGTCAAATCTGCGTCATCCGTGTTCAAAAAAATCTTTTAAATTTAGCACATTTGTGTAATGAAAGCACTGGGCATCATCCCCGCGCGTTACGGCTCGACGCGATTTCCCGGCAAGCCGTTAGCATTGCTCGTAGGAAAACCGATGGTGCAATGGGTTTACGAGCGCGCTTGCAAAGCCGAATTGCTGAACGAAGTCATCGTCGCCACCGATGATACGCACATCTTCGACGCGGTAAAAAAATTCGGTGGCCGCGTCGTCATGACCCGAGCCGATCATCCCAGCGGCAGCGACCGCATTGCCGAAGTTGCCGTGACGAGTGACGCCGAAATCATCGTCAATATTCAAGGCGATGAGCCGCTGATCGAGCCGGCCGCCATCGATCTCGGCGTCAAAATTCTGCTCGATCATCCGGCCGCGCAAGTTGGGACACTCGTTCGCCCGATTCGCGACGCCGCGGATTTGCGCAATCCCAACATCGTCAAAGTCGCGCTGGCGCAAGACCACACCGCGCTCTATTTCTCGCGCTCGCCGATTCCCTTCTGCCGCGGCGCGCAAACCGACGCCGAGTGGCTGCAGCAGCACACGTATTTCAAACATATCGGCCTCTACATTTTCCGCCGCGACATGCTCCTGCAATTCGTCAAATGGCCGCTGGGTGTTTTGGAGCGCGTCGAAAGCTTGGAACAATTGCGCCTGCTCGAACACGGCGTGAAAATTCATGTCGCGGTGACGGAGTATGAGGCGAGGAGTGTGGATACGGAGGAGGAACTGGAGGCGCTGAACAAGGAGTCCAGCTATCTAAGTTTGCAACAGGAAGCACGCTAAAGAAATCATGGTCGGTGCATGAGATGACTTCAATTTCTCAGAAGACGAAATGGGGTATTCTTTTTGCGGCTGTGGCAATTTTCGGCTTGTATTTGATCATTCCGAGCCTTGCTTCGCAAAAAGCAAAACCTGATTTGGACGAGATGGTTGCAATTCCCGCCGGTTATTTTATTATGGGCGACAATGGCGGTGGAGACAACGAAAAACCGATACACAAAGTGTATGTGGATGCTTTTTTGATGGACAAATACGAAGTCACCGTCGCGCAGTATCAACGTTTCATCGAGGCCACCGACCATCGCCTGCCGGAAAATTGGAATGAGCAATTGCAAAAGCCTAAACGCCCAGCGGTGAACTTGGATTGGAACGATGCGAATGCCTACGCCAATTGGGCTGGCAAGCGTTTGCCCACGGAAGCGGAATGGGAATATGCGGCGCGCGGCGGCAATACCGGTGTGGGGGGAAAACTGCTTTACAAATATCCTTGGGGCAATACGGCCAGCGCCACAAAAGCTAATTTTGACGCCGATAGTAGTCGTGGTCGACAGTGGGAAGGATGGCATATTGCCAAACTTTATTTAAAAGACGTTGGCAGCTACTCACCCAACGGTTATGGACTTTACAACATGGCCGGAAATGTGTGGGAATGGTGCGCCGATTGGTCTGATCCGAACTATTACAAGACGAGTCCGGAGCGCAATCCCAAAGGGCCGATGAACGGCAGGTATCGAGTGCTGCGTGGCGGTTCTTGGTACCACAAAGCCAACTCCATGCGTTGCGCCGCTCGCCGCGGGAGAGGCCCTGCCATCAGGGGCGGTTACTTTATCGGCATTCGCTGCGTTCAGGATGATCGTTAAGCTTTGAGTTCTTTATGTTGTTGCATTATCAACCAAATCCCAATCAACAAGAGTCTGAAGCGGTTTCGGTTTAGAGTTGTCAAACGCTGATTGAGGCTTGGCATGAGCACTTTAGTTCTTGATACAGATCGTTGGTAACTCAAGTTACATTTACCCCTGCCAAAATGATTCTCCAGTTTGCCGATGGCCGCAGCATTGTCATTCCATTGGCTTGGTATCCGCGCTTGAGGCATGGCTCTCCGGAAGAGCGGCAGAACTGGCAGTTGCTCGGCGACGGCTACGCTATCGAATGGCCCGATCTTGACGAGCATCTCGGCATCGAAGGTCTGCTGGCCGGAAGACGCAGCGGTGAAAGCCAAAAGTCGGTGGAGCGTTGGCTGGCAACGCGGATGTTGCGCAACCCAAATATCAATGAACAAGAAAGCATGGCCGCAATTTAAATTTTGTTAAGCCTGTGGATCAGAAACTCTACGTTTGGGATAAGGAGAAGAATCAGCGTCTTAAAACCGAGCGAAATATCTCGTTTGAAGAGGTTGTTTCTCATATCGCCAACGGGGAGGTGTTGGACATTGTCGAGCATTCGAATCAAACCAAGTACAAAGGGCAACGCATATTCATTGTCGAAATAAATGAATACGTTTGGCTGGTGCCATTTGTTGAGATCAACGATGAAGTTGTTTTGAAAACGATCATCCCAAGTCGAAAAGCGACTAAAAAATATTTAGGAGGTGACTCATGAAGCCACAAGAATTTGATATAGACGAGCAAGAATTATTGGAATCTTACGAGCGCGAAGAGTGGCAGCCCATCGCCAATTTGAAAGATGAGCTACAGCACTATCAAGCTTATGCAACGGCTACCATTCAGAAAAATAGGCTCGTGAGTATCGGATTGTCGCCGGAGGATTTTGTAGAAATTCAGCAGAAGGCGATGGAAAAAGGCATTCCGTATCAAACGCTCATCGCCAATGTCGTGCATCAGTTTGCGGCAGGGCGTCTTGTTGAACAGACATGAGCGCTTTAGTTTTATATATAAAATCGCAAGTTATAAAATGACGAATAAAATCAAACTACTTGACGTGGTGGCGCTCACAAATGACCTGCCGGAATATAACTTATGGCGCGGGCAAGTCGGCACTGTGGTTGAAATTCTTGCGGGCGGCGCCGCGTTTGAAGTCGAATTCTGCGACCGTGATGGACGCGCTTACGAATCGTTGGGCTTGCGTCCGGATCAAATTATGGTTTTGCATTATCAGCCAATTCCCAATCATCAAGAGTCTGAAGCGGTGGCAGTTTAGAGTTACTTCGCGGCAGTTGCTCGGCGACGGCTACGCTATCGAGTGGCCCGATCTCGACGAGCACATCGGCATCGAAGGTCTGCTGGCCGGAAGATGCAGCGGCGAGAGCCAAAAGGCGCTTGAGCGCTGGTTGGCAACGAGGGTATTGAAGAACACAAATGTTGGTGAGCATGAAGTTGCAGTTTAAATTTAGAACGATGGGAAAATAAATTTTGCGTGCGAATTATTTCTCGTAAAACGATCCGCGAATTTTGGGAAAAGCATCCGGACGCCGAACACGCTTTGGAAGCTTGGTATCATGACGCCAAACGGGCAGTTTGGAAAACCCCCGCGGATATTAAAAGCGTATACCGCAACGCCAGTTTTGTGGGAACCGATCGTGTTGTATTCAATATCAAGGGCAATCAGTATCGCTTGGTGGTTGCCGTTCAATACCAACATGGCATTATCTACATTCGCTTTATCGGTACCCACGCGGAATATAACAAGATTAATGTCGTCACGATTTAATAAGAGGTGTTGATTATGGATATTCGCCCCATCAAAACCGAAGCCGATTATCAAGCCGCACTCGAAGAAATCGAGCGTCTGTTCGACGCAGTTCCCGGCACGCCCGATGGTGATCGCTTGGAAGTGTTAACAACACTCGTCGAAGCCTACGAAGAAGAGCATCATCCTATCCCTTTTCCCGATCCGATTGAAGCGATCAACTATCATGTTGAAAGTCGCGGCTTGTCTGATCGTGATCTGGAGCCGTATATCGGGAGCTCGGCACTCGTTACTGAAATCTTAAGGCGAATACGTCCTTTATCAATTGACATGATTCGTCGATTGCATAGCGGGCTTGGTATTTCAGCAGATGTTCTCATTCAGCCTTACGCGCTTGTCAAGTCGGCTGCCTGAATTGAGTCGGTCAATTAAGGGAATCGATCATGGCTGCAACACTTACTGCCGACGTTTTTGAAGACGATATCGCCGTTTCACTGGCTCGTGCAATCGCCGCTGCCAACAAGCGCGCCCGCGAATTGGGCATCGATGTGCTGCAAAGTCTCATCACGGTCACGCAGCGTTCTTTTAACGAAGGCCTATTTTGGCGGATAAATTACGGCCCGCGCGATTACGTTGGGCGCCGCGGCGGCGATTTGATCATTGATGTCGACTCTGATGACGCGCGCATCAATCTGAAAAATGCGAGTGATGAGCAATTGAAGGAAGTCACTCTTCGTCTGGATGGTTGTGCTTTGCGATGGGAGAATTTAGACGAAGACATTACGGTGCCCGGTATCGCCGCCGGCAATTTTCAATCGCCCTTATAAAACCGAGAGGTAAAAATGCCGAATACAATCAAACTACTTGATGTTGTGGCGCTCACGAATGATTTGCCGGAATACAACTTATGGCGCGGGCAAGTCGGTACTGTGGTTGAAATTCTTGCAGGCGGCGCCGCGTTCGAGGTCGAGTTCGGCGACCGCGATGGACGCACTTATGAATCGTTGGGCTTGCGTCCGGATCAAATCATGGTGTTGCATTATCAGCCAATTCCCGATGTTGATGAACACGAAATCGCAGCGTGAGGGCGGATTCTATGATAGTCGTCTGGACAGACTATGAATAAAACCACGCTGGCCTATTTTGAGGACGACGATATTCTGCATCTGGCGATTTCTGATGAGCCGGAAAGTGGAAGCGTCGAGCTTAGCCCCAATATTACGGCGGAACTCAATGAGAAAGGCGAGCTAATCGGCATTGAGATTTTGAATGCAAGCGCTTTTATTCGTGATTCGATTCTGGAATCCGTACAGGCAAAAATGCTGCGGTTTGCCAATGTTCAACCGGCATGATTTTGCTGGCATCAACCAAGTGCTTTGGGGACAATGACATTGAAATATTTTGTCTATGTACGTGTAAAGCATTGAAAATTGCCAATTGAAAATTTTCAATTGCAAATTTAAAATGCTTTTAGCTGTTGTCATTTAGCGAAGGAACCCAACTTGTCCAACTCTGGCGCAAAATTTATCTTCGTGACCGGTGGCGTGGTGTCGTCGCTGGGCAAAGGCATTGCTTCGGCTTCAATTGGCGTGTTGCTCAAAGCCCGCGGCCTCAAAGTCACCATGCTCAAATTCGATCCGTACATCAACGTCGATCCCGGCACCATGAGCCCGTATCAGCACGGCGAAGTGTATGTTACTGAAGACGGCGCTGAAACCGATCTCGATCTCGGCCATTACGAGCGCTTCATCGACATCAACATGTCGAAGAAGAACAACGCCACCACCGGCCAGATTTATTACACCGTCATCACCAAAGAGCGCCGCGGCGATTATCTCGGCAAAACTGTGCAAGTTATTCCGCACATCACCGATGAGATCAAAAAACATATTCACGAAGTCGCGCACAATGGCGACGATTATGACGTCGTCATCACCGAAGTCGGCGGCACGGTTGGTGATATTGAGAGCTTGCCGTTTCTTGAAGCCATTCGCCAATTTTGTCTCGAAGTCGGCTGGCAGAATTGTGTCAACATTCATCTTACTCTCGTTCCGTACATCCGCGCCTCCGGTGAGTTGAAAACCAAGCCGACGCAGCATTCGGTGATGAAATTGCGCGAGATCGGCATTCAAGCGGATATTTTGCTCTGCCGCACGGAACATCATCTCGAGAAAGAGCTGCGCGACAAGATCGGCCTGTTCTGCAACGTCCCGCCCGCGAACGTCATCGAAGCGCCGGACGTCGAAACGATCTACGAAGTTCCCCAAATTTTTGAAGAAGGCGGACTCAGCAATTTGCTCGTCGATCGACTTGGCTTGTTGAATTCATCGCATCCGTTATCCACAACGGCTTCGCGACCGGCAAATCTTGATGCGTGGCGCAATTTAGTGGCGCATATTAAAAACCCGCGCCACAACGTTGATATTGCCATCTGCGGTAAATACGTCGGGCTGAAGGATTCTTATAAAAGCATCACCGAATCTTTTATTCATGCCGGCGTTGCCAACGAGGCGAAAGTGCGTGTGCATTGGGTCGATGCGGAAGAGATTGAGAAAAGCGGCATTTCCGATATTCTGCGGCAAGCGCACGGCCTTTTAGTTTGCCCCGGCTTCGGCAGCCGCGGCATCGAAGGAAAAATCAGCGCGATTCAATATGCCCGCGAAAACAAAATGCCATTCTTCGGTATTTGTCTCGGCTTGCAATGCGCCGTGATTGAATTCGCGCGTCATGTTTGCAAACTGCCAAAAGCCAACAGCACCGAGTTCGATGAGCAAACGCCCGATCCGGTGATCGACAAAATGGAAACGCAAGTCAATATCGAGCAAATGGGAGGCACGATGCGACTCGGCGGTTACAAATGCCAGCTCAAAGCCGGAACGCATACACATGCCGCCTATCGCACCGAGATGATCGTCGAGCGCCATCGCCATCGCTGGGAAGTGAACAACCGCTATCTGGCGCAATTGGAGAGGAATGGCCTCATTATCAGCGGGCGCAATCCCGAAACCGAGCTCGTCGAGATTATGGAATTGCAAAATCATCCGTGGTTCGTCGGCGTGCAATTTCATCCCGAATTAAAATCGCGGGCATTGCGCGCGCATCCGCTGTTCCGTGAGTTTGTAGCCGCAGCGTTGAATTTTGCTGAATAAAAACGTTAATCGAAAAACAAAATTTGCACGCAAAGCCGCAGAGACGCAAAGGAACGCAAAGTTTTTCTTTGTGCAATCTTTGCGACTTCGCGGCTCTGCGTGAACTCTTTTTGAAAGGTTGTGAGTAAATGACTCGCGTCGTTGAAATCGGTTCTATCAAAATTGGCGGCAATAATCCTCTCGCTCTTGTCTGCGGCCCTTGTGTAATTGAAGACGAGAAAACCATGATGGCCGCCGCCGAAGGCATTTTGAAGATAACGGAAAAACTTCGAATCCCGTTGATCTTCAAATCGTCTTATTTAAAGGACAATCGTTCTTCTGAAAAAAGTTATCAAGGCCCCGGCGTGAAAGCTGGCTTGGAAATCCTGCGCCGTATCAAAGAAAAATTCGGCGTCCCCGTTCTCTCGGATATTCACGACATGCACGATGCCGATGCGTGCGCCGAAGTGCTCGATATCATTCAGATTCCGGCGTATTTGTGCATGCAAACGACGCTCACCCTCGCCGTTGCAAAAACTGGCAAGGTCGTCAATGTGAAGAAAGGCCAGTTTCTTGATCCGGAAGATATGAAAAATGTGATTAAAAAAATTGAGAACACCGGCAACAACAAAATTATTCTCACCGAGCGCGGCGCGTGTTTCGGTTATCATAATTTGGTCGTCGATATGCGATCGTTGGTCACGATGCGCGAACTCGGTTATCCGGTGATGTTCGATCCGACCCATTCGATTCGCGTTTACGGATTGCCCTCATCCGATCCGCGCGGCGGCACGCCACAATTCGTTCCGGCTCTCACACGCGCCGGTATTGCCGCCGGTGTCGATATGCTTTTCATCGAATCGCATCCAGATCCTTCCAAAGCATTGTGTGATGCCGCGAGCCAGTGGCCATTAGCACGGCTCGAAGAGTTGCTGACGCAAGCGGTGGAAGTGGATTGCGCGGCGAGAAAATATTTTTAGCGGAGAATTGAAATGAGTCAAGAAATTTCTTCAAAGCCGGATTCGGTTCACAAGCCGTATCCGGAAGCGGGTTCGGAAACGGGAAAAGTTGCGGAAGGTCTGGCGACTTATGCTTACACGCCGCTTAAAACGACGGCTTCTGTGCAGCATCGAATTGCCGGCGTTGCGGTTTCGGAAGAGGTTTGGCGTTTTGCCGTCGCGAATGAAATTGTTTCTTATTTGGAGACGGCAGTGCGTCTCGTAGGGGAATCATTCCGAAAAATCGGAAAAATTCGATTCTCTTATCAAATAGATCCGGAGATTGAGAATGAATCTTGTATCATCATTCACGCTGAAGTTTCCGGAGCGGTGGAAGAGCTTGTGCATGAAGATTGGGCGTATACAAAAGCCATTGTGAGGACAATACCAGTTGACAAACTGCCGTTAATTCATCTTTTTCCGATAGTGGTTTGACAATGAATGGACGTGACTTTCTTGAAGTTGCCAAGAATTTGGCTCGTTCGCAATTTGAAGCATCGTTGCGATCTGCAATTAGTCGCGCTTATTACGCGCTACTCAATGAGGCGATTCAGTTCTTGATCGAATTAGGATTTTCTGTTGAGCATGGCCCCGGCGCCCACGGGCAGGTATATAGACGTTTATTCAACTGTGGCGTTAGTCAAATGGACGAATTTTCCCGCATTCTTGATGAATTGCGCACTCTACGCAATCAAGCGGATTACAATATGAAATCGACCGACTTTCAGAATCAGGCCACCTCTGCATTGCGTGTTGCCACGGCTGCCATGGCTATCGAACTGTTCAACGAGTCCAATAAGGAGCCGCTGCGCAGCCAAATTCGAACTGGCATTCGCGAATACGAAAGAAAGATTTCCTCATGAGTCAAAAAAACTCGCAAAACTCAAATTCAACTCCGAAGCCGTATCCCGAAGCGGATTCTTCTCAGCAAATCGGCCAAGTTGCGGAAACTGCATCGACGGCTTATGCGGTGCGCACGGATGCAAAGTGGAAGCCACCGGCGCGAACGATTGCCGGTCTTGCGGCAGATGATGAAGTTTGGGCATTTGTAAAAGTAAACGATCTTCTGCCACATTTGGAAACCGCGATTCAGCTTGCACGGGGAACCTTTTCGGATGTGCGTGAAATGTGGCTGTCGTATGAACCCGATCCTGAAATTCCCAAGTTTAATTCGATAGGAATTTGGGTGAAGGCTGCTGGAACTCCTGAAGAATTGTTTGAGCAGTATAAGAAATATGTCAATCTATTTACTCATGACGTACCCTCGGAGTATCGTCATCAAATTGGTATACTTGTGGGGGTAGCGTGAATGAACGCCAAAGACTATTTTGATCTTGCTCGTAAACTAGCCCAGATGCGCACAGAAGCAGGGATAAGATCTGCGATCAGTCGTGGGTATTATGCCGCTTTTCATTTTACAAAAAGTTTGCTTGAGGAACTCGGATTCCAATTGCCAAAAGATGCTTCGGCACATGATAAAATTTATCATCTGCTCAACAATGCCGGTATTCAATCCGCTAAAGACGCGGCAAAATTTCTCTTTGATTTACGAAGACGCCGGAACCTTGCTGATTATGATTTTGTGCAGACCAATATGCAAACTTATCAGGATTGCCAATTCGATCTCTTGCAAGTTGCTGGCGTTATCACATTTTGCGAAAACAATTCAACCGAGCCATTGCGTTCCACTTTGAAGCAAGGCCTTTCCGATTACGTCCAAAAGGTCGGCATATAACTATGTCCGAAATTCTCGACAAAGCCCGCGAAGTGATTCGCATCGAAGCCGAGGCAGTAGCGGCGCTGGAAAATCGTATCGACGCCAACTTCGAGCGCGCGGTGGATTTGCTCTTTAACTGCAAAGGCCGCGTCATCGTTTGCGGTATTGGCAAAAGCGGGATTATCGCGCAAAAAATTGCCGCGACGCTTTCGAGCACGGGCACGGCGGCGATTTTTTTGCACGCGGCGGAAGCGGCGCACGGCGATCTCGGCATGGTCATGCCCGGCGATGTGGTGATTTGCATTTCCAAAAGCGGCAGCACCGAAGAATTTTATACGCTGGTGCCGATGTTAAAACGATTGGGAACGCCGATCATTGCGATGACGGGCAATCATCATTCGCCGCTGGCCGAACGCGCCGATGTCGTTCTCGATATCAGCGTTGAGAAAGAAGCCTGCCCGCATGATTTGGCGCCGACCGCGAGCACGACGGCGGCGCTCGCAATGGGCGATGCGCTGGCGGTTGCGCTCGTGGAGAAACGTCATTTCAGCCGCGAAGATTTTGCCTTGCGTCATCCATCCGGCGCGCTGGGCAAAAAACTTTTTTTGCGAATCGAAGACGTGATGTACTCCGGTGATAAAATTGCCCTCGTCGCCGAGAATGCGACGATTGATGAAGTTATTTTTGAAATCACGCACAAGCGTTTTGGCGGCACCGGCGTTGTTTCAGCGGATGGCCAACTCACTGGTATTATCACCGATGGCGATTTGCGGCGTTTGCTCAAAAATCGCCGCTCGATAGACGGATTAGCAGCGCGCGATATGATGACGCGAAATCCCAAAACCGTTCATCTTGGCACACTGGCTGCGCAGGTGCTCGAAATCATGGAAGAACACAACATCATGCAGATGGTCATCGTCGATGCCGATCATCGTCCCGCCGGCATGGTGCACTTGCACGATTTGCTCAAAGCTGGTATTCGGTAGTAAAAAGAAGAAGGCTCACGCAAAGCCGCAGAGGTAACGCAAAGTTTACTTTGCGAAATCTCTGCGTCTTTGCGTATATGTTTTTTTAAAACTATTTCACTAAATTTTTTTCAAGATGATGCAGCTATTCAAAAAAATTTTATCTTGCAGTTTGATCTTGCTGTGGCTTGCATGCCGCTCGCAGGAACAGGAATCCGTCGCGCCGCCCAATTATGAAGGCCCTGATCAGGAAGGTTGGAATAGCCGCATCACGGTGACGAGCAATGGCCGCACTGCCGCCATCTTGCAATATTCCCACATGGAAAAATATTCGCGGAAGTATGAGGTGAAATTTGATGGCGGCATTATTGTAGATTTTTATAATACCGAAGGCAAACACACCTCGAATTTGGTTGCCGAGCGCGGTTTGCTGCATGACGAGAACAATGATGTCGAAGCGATGGGCAACGTCGTGGTCGTCTCGGACAGCGGCATCACCGTGCGAACGCAGCGCCTGCGCTGGGATAATACGCGGCAAAAAATTCTCTCGAATGATTTTGTCACGATCACCCGCGCGCAGGGCGACACGCTTTATGGCCATGGCTTTCAATCCGACCAAAGCTTGAGAAATTACTCGATTTTAAAACCATCCGGTATTTCGCAGACAAAGATCGATTTGACTGGCGGCAGAACTCGTCGATCATCGACCGACTCAGTAGAAACGCCACGACGGTAGTTATTCTAAAATAACTCTCAACAACACTTTGTTGTCATTCTGGAAGCATCTTTTTTCAATTCAGCACATTGCTCGTGATGAAAAAGGATTCCTGCGGAATGACATTTTTAATATGAAAGTTTGCTTCACAATTTTATTGTTAATTTATGGCGCTGCCGCTTCGTTGGCTCAAACCGATTCTGCGGGCAGGCTGCGCTTGGTTCATGCCGATTCAGCCATTAGTTATGAAGAAAATGGCCGCGTTATTCGCGAGTTGATCGGCAATGTCGAATTTGCGCAGGATAGCGCGACGATGACCTGTGATCGCGCCCGTGAAATTTCGGATGAGAAGAAAACGATTTTCTCCGGACACGTGCGCATGCAGGAAGGCAATCGCTGGCTGCGCGCCAATCAGGTGATTTATTTTGAAGATCGCAAAGAGCAACGCGCGACTGGCGACGTTGCGCTCGGCGAAGGGCCGAGTGAGCTGCGCGCGCGTTTCGTCACCTATTTTCAAAATGAGCGAATGGCCATTGCCGACAGCGACGTCGTGTTGATCAATAGCGAGCGGCGTTTGCGTTTGACCTGCGGCCATCTCGTGTATCTGCGCGAAACCGAATATACCGACGCGACGATCAAGCCGGTGTTGATCGAGCATGATTCGGCGAATGTCGAAACGCTGCGCATCACCGGCGAGCGCATCGAGCTTTTTGATGGCGGCGAGCGCGCCAAAGTTTCGCGGCAAGTGAGAATTACCCGCAGCAACACCCGCGCGGAATGCGGCGAGGCCGAATATTTCCGCAACGCCGAACGGATGGAATTGCGCATTGATCCGATTGCGTGGCAGGAGAATGACAAAATCACCGGCAAGCGTATCGATCTTTTTCTTGAAGATCAAAAATTGAAACGCGCGCACGTTGTTGACAGCGCCGAAGTCACTTCGACGATTGACACGCTCGCAGTCGGCAGACGCATCAACAATCTTTCCGGCAAAGAAATTACGATGCTGCTGCGCGATGAAAAGGTGGAACGCGTCGTCGTTGAAGGCACTGCGACGAGTGTTTATCATGTGATCGAAGAAGGCAAAGAACAGGGCAAAGTGCGCATGCAGGGCGACAAGATCACGCTATTCGTCGACAATCAAATTTTAAAACGTGTGATCATTGAAAGCGATCCGGGCTCATCGACCGGACGGTTTTGGCCGGTGGGAACGGCAGAAAAGTAGCCCTGTCCCCTTGTGGGGCATTATTGCAACCCCGATTTTTTTGGTTAAAACCGTCAAGTCATTTAAAAGATCGACCCACAAGGGGTCGGGACTACCACAAACACAGGGAGGTATCATGCGTGAACGTCCGCAATGGTTTCCGATGAAACCACGCAACAAGCGATTGCCGCGCGAAACTTATGAGCAGCCCAATATCGTTTGGTTTTTCACCATTCGCGCTTATCTTTTTCAAACGCCGTTCGTGCGTGACGATCTCAATCAGATGGTGATTGATATACTCCGCGAAACTCGTGAAACGTATCGTTGCAATGGGGAGCATTACGTGTTTTTTACAGATGGCTTTAAAGTTTTCTTTTGAAATAGTCGGTCGAAGGTACCGTTATACTTCGCACAACGCAGCAGTAGGATATCATTGGCATTTGCAACATACCACCA
>Ga0247727_10010794_pt1 | contig 16105 bp, 15 predicted proteins | sample WisWelCaveWW1625_FD_202498 | JGI IMG/M metagenome (GOLD analysis project Ga0247727, IMG submission 202498) | Biofilm microbial communities from Wishing Well Cave, Virginia, United States - WW16-25 | ecosystem: Environmental > Aquatic > Deep subsurface > Groundwater > Cave microbial mat | place... | reverse complement strand
TTTATTAAAAAGAGAGATTTATTTTCACCAATCCGTCTATGGCTGATAATTTGGTGTGGTACGATTGGAGTCGCTGATCTCAAACTAAGCTATTTCCAGCAGGCATGGATTCCTGAAACGTGGATCGTCTTGGGGGGAAGTATCTTGTCTTTTGTAGGGGGTGCCTTATTGGCGCATATTTTATTTCTCAGCAAGCGATCTTTTTCGCAGATAGAGATGCAAAAGGAAGTCATTGTAGAAAGCAGACTTTTTAGATTGATTGTCGTTTTCTCGTTTGTTTTTGTAGTAATTTTTTTTATTGAAACCTCAGTCGCTCCTTTAGGTATTCCGGCTCTTAGTAGTAAACCAGATCTGGCACGTCAGCAAGTAGGTCTTTTTGGGATGCATCTGTTTATGGAATCTTATGTGGTGATCTGTTTCTTAAGCATAATTTATTTTTTCAAAATTCAGCATCCTTTTTCTCATAGACGAGTCGTGTGCATTTGCATCATATTTGTTTCTTCATTATTTCTGTTATTGTTAAATCGGCTAATTATTTTTGTCGTTCTAATCACAAGTTTAATGTTGTATCATTATCTGAAGAAGAGAATCGGTTTTCGTCTGGTAGCCTTATCCGGACTATTTTTTTGTACGTTATTTCTGGGCATTCAAGAATTTAGAAATAAAACAGTCGGTTATATCGAAAATTTTATGTATACTATATCTCGAATGAAAATCCCAGAAAAATACAGTCTTGTTTCAGGCCCCTATATGTATATCACAATGAATTTAGAAAATTTTAACCAAGGAGTGAAATCTTTAGGAGAGTTTACCTATGGTTCCAATACGTTCGATTTTTTATTGGCCATCTTAGGAATCAAACATCCAATCCTGGCGACCTTGCCGGATAAAGATAAATATATGGTTACCGATATGTTTAATACTTTCCCTTATGTGTGGTATCTTTATTGGGACTTTTATGTTTGGGGGGCCTTCATTGGTTCTTTATTGCTTGGTATCTTTTTCGGTAATTTATACAATATTATGAGAATCAGTAATAACATTTATCATATTGCTATTTATTCATACTTGGCGGTTATTATATTTCTTAGTTTTTTTGTTTCTATGTACTCCAGATTAGGATATATGTTTTCTTTTTGCATGCTCATTTTGTCACTTAAGTACGTTTTACGGTATGAGAAGAAATTACAATATCCGAAGCAGCTGTCACTTGGAAGATAAATAGTGAAATATCACCCTATTGAGTTTCATCGCCAAAGGGTGGGAAATTATTGGGAAAATGAGCTATCCGGCGGCAAACTGTGGAGTAGCAAAACAAAGAAAATCGTTGGGCTTTATGCAGACGTTTATATTCATGTGCAATATCTCGGCTTTTGACGTACGTCCGGACAGCCCCTTCATTCCCCCCTTGCCTCAGCGAATAAAAATAAAAAATCCACAGCAATCTGAAGGGAATTGTACCCATTGCTATCGAAGGAGAAATATTGGCAGGTAGGCTTCTTAGTTATAATTCTATCAACAATTTTTTGTCGTTAAACATCTCTGCTTTTATAATTCAAGTACTTGGTTTTTTCACCATCCCATATATTGCCAGAAAAGTAGGTATCGAAGCATTTGGAATTTTAGGCATTGCTCAGTCAACTCAGTTTATGTTTGTGATGTTATCGGATATGGGCACCGAAACTTTAAGTACGAAAGAAATAGCACAAAATAGAAATAATATACAGGAGGTATTCCCCCGATTTTTTACAATCAGAATTTTTTTTGCCATCGTTAGTTTTATTGTCTTATTGCTTTATCTATTCGTTGTAAGAATAGATTTTTTTGAAAAAGTAATAGTTCTACTTTATGGCATTTCTATATTCCTGTTTGCCTTGTTAATAGAATGGTTTTTTCAGGGAATAGAAAGAGCGACCGTAGTTTCTGGTTTCCGAATACTTAAAGTATTAATTTACTCATCGCTAATTTTTCTTTTTGTTCGTGACGCTGGGGATACGGTGCTTGTCCCTATTTTTTACAATTTTTCTTTATCGTTGGTGGTTGTCTTAATGCTTCTGTCGTACAGAAAAGAATTTGGAGGAATCAAGGTTGGTCTCAAATTAATAAATATTAGTGATAACATAAGAATATTGGTTCCCATCGGATTGGGCAGATTTTTCGAGGCGGGATTTTTGAGATTCCCGGTTATCATTTTAGGAATTCTCGTAGCCACCACAGAAGTGGGGATATATAATTGTGCCAATCAAATAATTTTATTCGGGACATTATTGATTGTAAACCTACAGTTTATTATTTTCCCAATTCTTGCCAGGTTGTTGATTCATTCTCATGATAGTTATATTCGATATTTATATCTCATCGTAAAATATCTGTTTCTCGTTGGGACTCCCTTGACCTTGATCGGCATGATATTTTCTGAAGGTATTTTGCATTTGCTCTATGGCCAATCGGAGATTGCTTTACAGACAAACAATATTGCCGCTGCGTCATTTATATTCAAAGTTCTTGCCTTGTCGGTTTTGATAATGTTAATAAGAGCGCCCTTGAATAATACCTTTATCATTGAAAGGAAGCAGAAGCTTTTTTTAAAGTTATTATCGGTCAGTTTTATGGTCAATACGGGGCTTAGTATTTTATTTATCAAATGGTTTGGTATTAAAGGTGCCTCATTAGCCGTTTTGAGTGGAGAGATCGTGCTATTTTTATTGGTTTTATTTTATTCCGATTCTTTTTCAAGATATAATTTCCGGCTTAACATAATGGCGATGGTAACCTTTTTGCTCCTTATGCCCATGGTTTTTGTTGAGATTCATCACGATAAAATGTTGTGGTATATATTGGGCGGGATGGTAATTTATGTCTGGTTCTTACGCTTGAGCGGTGTTATTAAGAATAAAGAACTAAAATTTATAGTACAAGCTTAGGGAAGAAGAGCGACTTCTCAAAAATCTGGAATCGGTTACGGTTCAAGTATCTCGGATTGATTATTTTTTGTAAGCAATGACAATTTGGTTGGGAGAAGCAAGAGATGATATCGTTTGTAATCTTGACCTGGAACAGCGAAAAGTTTATTGAAGAATGTCTCGTTTCGATCCTTGCTCAAACGTATAAGGATTTTGAAATTATCATTGTAGATAACGGTTCAACAGACACTACGCTAACATTATTGGAAAAGTACTGGAATAAGATTCGATTAATCAAAAATTCAACCAATCGGGGTTTTGCCATTTCGCAAAATCAAGGCCTTAATGCGGTTTCTCCCAGAGCAAGATACGTCATGCCATTGAATAATGATGTGATTATGGCTCCTGAGTATGTTCAAAAAATAATAAACAAAATAGAAGTGAGAGATGATATCGGTTATGCCAGTGGGAAGATATACAAAGTTCAAAGTTTGGATCCCAACTATAAGACGATCGACACCGTACAGCTCTCCACCACCAGACACCGATGGTTTTTTGATGAGGGAGAGTGCGTTGTGGAAACACCATGGGAAAAGAGGTTTTTGGAAGATAAAATTATTACGGGTGTTTGTGCCTGTAGCCCTGTCTATAAAACGGCCTGTCTAGATGATATCAGATATGGGCACGAATATTTTGATGAGAGCTATTTTATGTACTTTGAAGACATTGACCTTTGCTGGAGGGCGTATATCGCCGGCTGGAAGGGGTTGTTTGTGCATGATGCGATAGCAAAACATTACAGGGAAGGAACTAAGCTATCTTTAGAAAAGAAGACATTGAGAAAATATATAAAAAGGAACCGTTATTTGTCGTTCAGAAACAGATACTACACGATTATTAAGAACGATAATGGGTTGCTGATGTTGCTGCATTCCCCATATTTATTTTTTTTCGAAATAATCAATTTGATAAAGGTCATTAGATTCCCTTATTTGCTTAAAGCATACTGGGAAATATTTGTTAATTTGAGAGATCTACTAAAGAAACGAAGATTCATTCAAGGGAAATCAAGGATCACTTTTCATGACCGGAGAAGATTCTATATACACGATAATAAAGATCTGTATACTACCTTACTGAGTAGTGATGGGCTTAAATCGACTATTGGCTTTGCCAGAAACAATGCGAGAGATTGACTCTAATCAGCCGAGTGTCGGCATTGTTTTACTGACTTATAACCAGTTAGACTACACCAAGGACTGTATTCAATCGATTATGGAGAATACTTATTATAATTATAGGGTTATTGTCGTTGACAATTTCTCAAAAGATGGAACAGACGTTTATTTTAACCATTTAGCGGATAATAAGATCAAATATATAAGGAATGACGAGAATTGGGGTTTTGCCACTGGGAATAATATAGGTATCAGATTCTGTTTTAATAATCACTTTGACTATGTATTGGTTATGAACAATGATGTGCTGGTGGATAGAGATTTCTTAACGACTTTAGTCAATAGTGCAAACAACCAAAACGGTGATTTCGTTATGTCTGGAAAAATTCTTTATCAGCACGATAAAAGTAGGATCTGGTATGCAGGAGGATATTTTAGTTATTTGTGGGGTATTGGAAAACAGGCAGGCATGGGTAAAGAAGATGTTCCAAAATTTAATGATAAAAAAAAAGTACAGTGTATCACCGGTTGTATGATGTTCGCTCCAACCCGAGTATTTCAGAAATATGGATTATTCAGAGAAGAGTTTTTTATTTATATGGAGGACACAGAGTTGAATCTGAAATATCTTAGAAACAATGTTGATATTGTTTACGAACCTCACTCCGTCATCTATCATCGTGTTGGTGCTGGAAAAAAGGTTTTAGCCTATACCCCCTTTTATTTATATCATATCACACGAAACCGGATTTTCATTGCGCAGAACATTTTTTATAGATTATATTTATTTTTCTTGAATTGCGGCATCACCGCTTGCCGACTGGTTTTGTATTCGTTTTGGGGGGAAAACGGAAAGTCACAGATTCAGGCAATTCTATTGGGATTTAGAGATATTTTCAGAATAAAACAAAGTAATTTCTACCACTACCCGTTCTTAAAGACATAGACCCAGAAATAAACAGGAGAAAGTATAAAGCACTCCTGGATATGAGTTTTGACTGTTTCTAACAGGGAATTATTTGAGTTAGAAAAACTTGTGAAAATATTGCATATTGGCAAGTACTACCCCCCTTATTATAAGGGTGGAATTGAAGATCATGTCATGGTATTGTGTGAGGAGCTTAAAAGAGAAATTCAAGTGGAAGTTCTGGTCGCAAATAATAAGATAAAGACGGAAATTGATCATATAAATGAAGTTTCATTTACTAAACTAGGCAGATGGGCGGTAGTCGCCGGAACACCTGTTTGCCCGGCTTTATTATATCGTATAAATAAATATTCCGCGGATATTATTCATGTGCACATGCCTAATCCATGGGCCGAATTATGCCTGCTGACAACAAAATTAAGAAAGAAATTAGTTGCGAGTTTCCATTGTGATATTATCCGGCAAAAGTCATTATTTGCCTTGTACCGTCCTTTTCTTTTACGGTTTTTAAAAAAAGTAGATCGGATCATTGCGGCTACACCTCTGCATATCGAATATTCACCCGTATTGGGCCAATTTAAAGATAAATGTCGGGTGATACCCTATGGCATTAACCCAGACCGTTTTAGACCTGATACCCCGATAGTAACATTAGCGAATTCAATCCGTCAAAAAACACAAAATTCAAAAATTATTTTGTTTGTAGGGAGACTTGTTTATTATAAAGGGCTTGATTATTTAATCAAGGCGATGAAGAATATCGCTGCAGTCCTCTTGGTTGTCGGAACCGGTCCATTGCTGAAAACCATGCAGGAATTGGTTAAAACAATGCAGCTAGAAAAAAAAGTTTTGTTTGCCGGAGAGATTTCCGAAGAACAACTGCCGGCTTACTACCGTGCCTGTGATGTTTTTGTGCTTCCTTCAACGGCACGGACCGAGGCCTTTGGTATTGTGCAGTTGGAGGCCATGTCGAGTTATAAACCGGTGATTTCGACAAATTTGAAAACCGGTGTTCCCTATGTCAACCAAGACGGGAAGACAGGGATTGTTGTTCCGCCGGCAGACAGCGAGATACTGGCTGAGGCCATTCAGCGCCTACTTACCAATGAAGCGCTTTGCAGACAAATGGGAGAAAACGGTTACAGGCGTGTGAGAGAAGAATTTACGAAAGAGAGAATGGGTCAAAGAACCCTTGCTCTCTATCAGGATGTTTTGTCAAATACTTAACAAGGAGTCAGAATGAAGAAGGTCTTGGTGACCGGCGGTGCCGGATTTATCGGCAGCCACTTGGTGGACAAACTGATTGAACAAGGTCATGAGGTGACTATTTTTGATAATTTGGAGCCGCAGGTGCATGGTACTTCCGGCGATATTCCTGCTTATGTTAATGAGGATGCCAGGTTTATCAAAGGGGATGTCCGGGACAGGGATGCCTTGCTCAAGGCTTTAAAAAACAAGGAAATTGTTTTTCATGAGGCGGCGATGGTGGGTGTGGGACAATCCCAGTATCAAATTGAACGCTATATGAGTGTCAATACGATGGGGACAGCGCTGTTGCTGGATTTAATCGTTAATAATAATTTGAAGATTGAAAAACTCATCGTAGCGGCCAGTATGAGCAGCTATGGTGAGGGCGCTTACGTTTGTCCCTCCTGCGGTCCGGTGTCGCCAGAGCTGAGAAGTGAAGAGCAGATGGCTAGAGGGGAATGGGAATTGAGATGTCCCCGTTGCGCAACTGTTCTTGAGCCGATTCCAACGGCAGAATCGAAACCACAGCATATCAACTCCATCTATGCGCTTTCCAAAAAAGACCAAGAAGACATGGTTTTGAATATCGGGAGAACATATCAGCTGTCCGTAGCGGCTTTGCGTTATTTCAATGTATATGGTCCGCGTCAATCGCTTTCCAATCCCTATACGGGTGTTGCTGCAATATTTTTGAGTTTGATTAAAAATAATAAGGCGCCTGTTATTTATGAGGACGGATTACAGACGAGGGATTTTGTTTCGGTCTATGATATCGTCCAGGCAAATCTTTTGGCTATGGAAAAGCGTGAAGCAGATTATCAGGTATTTAATGTAGGTTCCGGCATAGGAAGGACTATCAAGAGTATTGCTGAAAACTTACTCCGTATTACCGGAAAGAGGAATGATCTGGAAAGCAATATTACTTACAAGTATCGGAAGGGTGATGTGCGGCATTGTTATGCGGATATCTCTAAATTAAAGAACGCGCTTGGTTATGAACCTCGTGTCGATTTTGAACAGGGGATGAGAGAGTTAATCGCGTGGTCCGAACATGAAAGTGCAGCGGATAAGTTTGATGAAGCAATCAAGGAACTTAGGCAGAGGAATCTAGTTTGAAGGATTTTTATCAAAAATAGAATGTACAATTTTTGAAAAGTTTTCAAATGAGTAATTCTGTTCAATAAATACACGGGCCTGTTTTCCAACGGCAGTAGCCAGCGTGCTATCGGATAGCAGTTTTTCAATCAAGCGGTTCCACTCCTCTGGAGAACGGGCTATCATAATTTCCTTTTCTTCCTTTGCATGTAACCCCTTATTGCCAATCTCACTGGTAATCACTGCACACTCCATCGCCATGGCTTCGATTATTTTAAATTGATTCCCTGACCCCGATACCATCGGTGCGATCACCACTTTGGCTTTTTTTAAATATGGCTTTACATCCTCAACATAGCCGGTGACGTAAATGTTTTTATGTTGAGTATATTTTTGAATTATTGACGGCGGATTGACTCCAACAATATAAAACGACAATTCACTTAGGCGTATAAATTTGGTATAAACATTTTCTATAAAATAAATGACAGCGTCCTGATTGGGATAATAGCGCATGTTGCCATAAAATAAAATATCAATTTGTTCCTGGCGTGGTTGTACTTTGTCGCGATTAAATAAATACATATCGATGCCCAGGGGAACCAATTTTAAGCGGGGTGAATTGATGTACTGCTGGTCTTGGTCCGAGCTGATCAACACATAAGGATAACAACGGGCTATTTTTTTTTCGTAGCGCTGCATCAGCAAGGATTCTATTTTGCAGATAATTTTGAGCAGAATATTCCTTTCGGTGAAGGACCTTCTTCTCATATTGAGTGAAAGAGAATCGATATAATCAACAATGGTCTTTTGAAGGGGGAGGTAAGGCAGTAAATAACCCAGTCTCAAGGTGGAGAGATAGATGTATTCATACTCATGAGCGTGTTTTTTTAGAAAATTAATATAATGCCTGTTATAGAAGAGCAGTACCTGTAGAGGGAGCAGTTTATAAAAGAGTCGGAGTGCAAGGATTTTATTGATGAAATCGTGGCCAAAAGAATATATGTTTTGGGTATAGCTCTTAATATCTCCTAGTTTTCCTTTGTTTATACCCTTGTCTATGAAAGTGAGTATATCGATTAAATAATTTCCGGAGAAAAACCGGAGAAAATTGTTGGTCCGGAACTGGTCACCTTTTAATGGTGGAAAGGGGAAGCGACAGGTGATAAAAAGTACTTTTTTCATGAATGCGGGGAAGAAAAGAACAAAAAGGGTATTTTGCCGAATTAAAGAGAGATGTTATTTCCTCTCCCCCTGCTCAGCCTCTTCTTCGGTGCGGTCTTGGCGGGTTCTGCCTTCTTATGCTCCGGCTTTTAGCACTTCTCTAGACGGGAGGCTCCCCTCGCTGCAGGCTGCCTCCCCATCCATTTGTGCAGATAGAATAGTCTGGAGCGACTGATGTTACCGCGCTAATTACTTTAATGGCAGTAACGTTTTCGGGGTGTGAAGGGGAAATATCTTTTCTATATACACTCCCTCCGATATTTCTCATACGCTGATGGTTCTGCAAGCGACTTGAAAGGTAAGTGCATAGAAACTCTATTTAACTTTTCACCGCCTTCTTAGTCTCTTTTTTTTCCGGTTTTTTTTCTGATTTCGGTTTCCCTTCCTTTTTATTCTGCTTTTTCTTTGGCTTCTCAATTTTTTTGTCTTCCTTAGTGGAGGGCGGTGACACAGGATGCGGTTGCTGGATCTGGGTCGCTGGTGCAGAGCCCGTGGCTGGTTTGGGTGTTTGAGAAACGACTTTGCCAGTATCTGATTTTTCCCGAATTCTTGCTGCTTTCCCTTGTAGTTTTCTTAAATAGTAAAGTTTGGAACGGCGCACATTCCCCTGCTTCACGATTTTAATGTCTGTGACGTTTTCAGCATGGAGCGGGAAGATCCTCTCCACACCGACACCTTCAGAGAGTTTCCGTACGGTCACTGTTTCATTAATTCCCGTACCACTGCGTTGGACAACGATTCCCTGAAAGGCCTGGACCCTCTCCTTTTCACCTTCCTTAATTTTAAGGGAAACGTTGATCGTATCCCCAGGCCGGAACGGGGGAACTTGTTTTTTCATTTGATCGGCTTCAAAGCTTTTAATGAGTTGTCCGATGTTCATAATGACTCCTTATACATTTTGTTCGAGTTGAAGTAATTTTTTCTTTTCTTCAGTCGTCAGTTCAACCTGTTTTAAAAGGTCTCTTCTTTTCCGATAAGTATTAAGAATAGATTGTTCTCTTCGCCACTCCGCGATTTCCTGATGGTTCCCCGAAAGCAGCACATCGGGCACTCTTAATCCCCTAAAATTTTCCGGCCGAGTATAATGCGGTGAATCCAGGAGACCTTGAGAAAAGGAATCCTGATAAGCACTATTAATTTCTCCCAAGACGCCTGGAAGTAGGCGGGTCAGAGCCTCTATCAGGATAAGGGCTGGACCCTCACCGCCAGTTAAGACATAATCTCCGATGGAGATTTCTTCATCGACCACCAACTGTCGGATCCGTTCATCAAATCCTTTATAATGACCACAGATTAATATTAGGTGTGGCCAGTGGAGCATGGATTTAGCCTTTGCCTGTGTGAAAGGTTGGCCTTGCGGGCATAACAATATAGAGTGAATATTTTGACTCATTGCATTTTCCTTGATCGAGTCAACTGCACTGACGATCGGTTCCGGCTTTAAAAGCATACCGGGGCCGCCACCGTATAGATAGTCGTCAACTTGCTGGTGTTTATCCTTGGCGAACTTTCGAAAATTGATTAAATTTACCTGTATGATTTTCTTTTCGATAGCCAATTTTATAATGCTCGTTTCCAACGGTCCGGCAAAGAATTCCGGAAAGAGTGTTAAAATATCAAAGATCATGATACCTTACAGAGCATTAGGAAAGAGCAATATAAAGGCTAAATTCGATCAGATTAAGCCCGGGATAAAGTTGATGATCATACGCTGATTCAGTAAATCGATCTCTTTAATAAATTCTGTAACCGCGGGGATCAAAAACTTACTCCGATTTTGGCCGTTCACCTGGAAGAGGTCGTTACCCGGATTCGGAATGACTGCAGAGATTGTTCCCAGTTCCTCCCCCGTTGTCGACAACACATTCAATCCCACTAATTGGTAGTGGTAGAATTGATTTTTTTCTAAGGGATGCACGTCTTTCTGTTCAATTTTAATAAATTTGTTTCTAAAATTTTCAGCGTTATCGAGATCGTTCACTGATTTTAGTTTGACCAAAAAATATGGAGATTGCCGGCGAACCAGTTCAATTTCATAAGACTGGGCTGAATCGCCGTCCTGTTCGCTGACAAAAATCGTTTTAATCCTTGTCAAACGGTCAGGGAAATCTGATAAGGACTGAACTTTTAGTTCGCCCCGTATGCCATGGGGCCTAATTATTTGGGCAATCGCGATCAAGGGCTGAACCATCCAGAGCCTGCCTCTTTATTTTGATTCTTTTTTTTCTGCCGGGGCCTTGGGCTCCTTGGCTTCCGGTATCTGCTTATCCGCTGTTGGAGCAGGAGGGGCTGCTTTAGTCTTTTCGTTTTTGGTCTCTTTGACTCCTTTAATTTTATCTTTTTTCTTTCTTGCCAGTTTTTTTCTGGGTTTAAAATGCCGATCTTTCAACGGTTGAATGCCGATATCTTTGCCCTGCTTTATGGCTGTGAAATTTTCCAAAATTCCTTTTACCTTGAGAATCGCAGTAACCGTTTCGCTAGGTTGGGCACCATTCTTCAACCATTTCAGCAGGGGTTCCGGATGCAAAGTAATTTGTGGTGGTTTGGTTAAGGGGTTGTAATTCCCCAGGAATTCAATGACCTCTCCATCTCTTTTTTTGCGCGAATCAACTGCAACAATTCGATAGAGCGGAACTTTATGGGTTCCGACGCGCTGAAGTCTTAACTTGACTGACATGTGATCTCCTTGTTAATTCATTTCTGAATTGATTAATTATAAGAATCCGCCGGCTTTACCTAAACTGAGTTTAGCGGCTTTAAGGCCGGGCATTTTATTCATATTTTTTATCATGTGGCGCATTTGTTCGAATTGCTTTAAAAGACGGTTCAGTTCCTGAATCGAAGTACCGCTGCCAGAGGAAATCCGTTTTTTACGACTATTATTGAGCATGTCCGGTTTACTTCTTTCAGCAGGAGTCATGGACTGAATTTGCGCTTCCACCCGAGTTAAAGCTTTTTCATCGAGTTGAATATTTTTTAGTCCGGAATTCATCCCGGGGAGTAAACTTAAGAGATTTTCCAAGGGGCCCATTTTTTTTAATTGCTGAAGCTGATTCAGAAAATCTTCAAGGTCAAATGTATTCTGACGTAATTTTTGTTCGAGTTTCTCGGCTACTTGCTGATCAAAATGATCCTGTGCTTTTTCGACTAACGAGACGATATCCCCCATCCCGAGAATGCGGGATGCTAAGCGGTCCGGATGAAAGGGTTCGAGAGAATCTAATTTTTCGCCGAGTGTGATATAGAGAACGGGTTTTCCCGTGACGGTTAAGATAGAAAGCGCTGCTCCGCCGCGGGCATCCCCATCCATCTTGGTCAAAATGACTCCGTTAAAGTGAATCTGTTCATGAAAAGACTTTGCGACATTAACGGCATCTTGACCGGTCATGGCATCGGCCACAAAGAAGACGTGGTGGGGCTTGCATTTCGCAATAATCCGTTCCAGTTCTTGCATGAGAACGGTATCGATATGAAGGCGACCAGCGGTATCCAAAATCAAAGGGTGCCGATTATTCTTGCGTGCGTATTCAATGGCGGCAAAACAAATATCTTCTGGTTTTGAATTATCCAGAGAAAAAACAGGACAATTGAGAGAATCTCCGAGGACCTGTAGTTGTTTTACCGCGGCAGGCCGGTAAATATCGGCAGCGACAAGGAGTGGATTTAACCCCTTTTTCTGATAAAAACGGGCAAGTTTTCCGCAAGTTGTCGTTTTTCCTGAACCTTGCAGCCCGACGAGCATCGTTATGTGGGGGGGGGCTTCCAAGACTGGTTCGCTGACCCCAAGACCGAGAAGGCGGACAAGCTCATCATGAAAGATTTTGATGATTTGCTGACCCGCTGTAATACTTTCCAGAACTTTCTGTCCGATCGCCTTATCCTGAACGGCCTGGATCAGGTTTTTGACAACGAGGACATTGACATCGGCTTCCAGCAATGAACGGCGAATTTCGCGCAGGGAATCCGTGATATTGGACTCGGAAATTTTTCCCTGACCACGTAATTTTTTGAAAACCGTATTTAATTTTTGAGTTAAATCTTGAAACATTTGAGCTTTTCTAAAAGCGTCCAAATATAACACTATTATTTAATAAATTCAACATAATATTTGAAAATAACTGGTTACAGTGAACGGCGCAGAAAAGTTACTGCTTGTTTGTAATCGGGTGAAGAAAAGATATAATGACCGGCGACTAGAATCCGGGCTCCGGCAGAAATCACCACGGGAGCGGTTTGGTGGTTTATGCCTCCATCCACTTGAATTTTGGTGGAACAACCTTTTTTTTTGACAATATTATGGAGCGTGCGGATTTTAGGAATCACTTGAGTGATTAATTTTTGCGCCCCAAAGCCAGGATTGACTGTCATGAGAAGTGCCAGATTGATGTCTGGTAAAAATGGGACAAGCCCTCTCAGGGAAGTCCCGGGATTAACGGCAAGGCCAGCCGAAAGTCCGAATTTTCTTATTTTTTTTATCAAGGCGGAAGGGTGGGCTGTTACTTCGTAATGAAAAGTAATATGATCCGCACCCTGGTCGATAAAGGAGGGAATCAATTTCTCGGGATTCGTGATCATCAGGTGAACATCCAACGGAAGGCGTGTTAATTTTCGAATCGTTCCAACAATTTTTGGTCCAAAGGTCAGGTTCGGGACAAAGTGACCATCCATGATGTCGATATGAATAAGGTCTGCCCCGGTTTGTTCAACCCGGCGAATTTCTTCAGCGAGGTGAGAAAAATCTGCGGAGAGAATAGAAGGGCCGATATAAATTCCAGATTTATTTTGGAGATGCATGGAAACGCCTCGTTTTTTTGGCATGGTGTATCTTTTGTAAAAATTCAAAGGCCACCCGCTGAGGGTCCGGCGCGTCGATCAGAGCGCTCATGACAGCGACCCGGTCCGCTCCGGCGCGGATCACTGCCTCGACATTGTTCAAATCGATCCCCCCCATAGTTGTGAAGGGAATCTTAATTTGCTGAGAAATTTTTGTAACGATAGCCACTCCCAATGGAGAAACCGTTTTTTTACTTTGGGTGAGGAATAAGGGGCCAACATTAATATAATCAACGTTTTCTTTAACGGCTTGGCGAGCCTCATTTAAATCATGGGTGGATTTCCCGATTACTTTATTTCCAATGATTTTGCGGGCGGCGGAGATTCGCATATCTTCTTGACCGAGATGGATCCCGCTGGCGTTTAATTTCCGGGCGATTTCGACACGGTCGTTGATGATCAAGGGAACCCGGTAACGATTTGTAATTTCAAGGACTTTTCCCGCCTCCTCAAAGAAAGCCTGATCGCTTAAATTTTTGCTGCGAAACTGGATGAGCCGAACTCCCCCCAACACGGCTTGTTCAAGGAGCGCCGTTAAGGAAAGTCGGGAAGAGGGAACGGGTCCGGTAACCAAATATAACTCAATTTGTTTAAAATCAATTTTCAATAGATTAAACTTTGTTAAGAAGATTGAGGAGATAGGATTTCAAATCCTGCGAGAATGGTTTCGATCAGATCCGTTTTCCGGTCATAGGCTTCGGAAAGCGTATAAATGACCAAGCGATAGGTCCAAGTGGGGCCTCTCAAGATTGCCAGCATGTAGGTCATGTTACTTTTCCCCAATTCACTAAAATCAACATCCGCACTGTAGCTGTAAATCAAAGCGGGCTGCCCGTTGATCATCTTTTTTTCTTCTTTTAATTTTTCGAAGTGCGGCTGATTTTCAATATTATTTGCAAATTTCAGAAGGATTAAATAATCTTCAAGACTGGTTTCAACCTGCTCTGCCGCGAGAAAGAGATAGATCAGATTAAGTTGATTATGGGCCTCAAAGAAAATATCGCTTTTTTTATTTTTGCGCATAGACAACTCCCAGCCATTGATGTCGGGGAGGGTTATTTTGCATTGGCGCGAAAGGGCGTAGAATGAGCGTTCTGCCGGAAGGTAGAAGTCTTTTCGCTTTTGCAAGGTTGCGAGACACCCACTTAATTGAAAAGCCAGGGCATAAAAAACAAGGATTTGAGCAGTTTTTTTAATCATAACGGTTAGTGAATAACCGAGAAAATAAAAATATACATAATGAGAGATATTACCTCAAAAAATATTGACTTTACAACCACATTTAGTATATTATAATATAAGATCTTAATTATTTGTTTTCTGAAAGATTGGCCCGGAGTAATCCGATGTTGTTTGAGAAAAAAAAGGGAGATGCAGGGAGTTTAAGCGGGAAGGTCACGGTTTACGCCCTGATCGAGTTGGAAGACTCTGAACTCGAAAAATCTGATTTGCATGATTTAGTTCAAAATGGGATCTTGGCCGTCATCGGCGATTTTAGTAAATATTACGATATTAAAGAATTCCTAAAGAAAGAGCTCGGAATCAATTTTGAAAAAGGAGTTCAGGAATTTTTTGCAAGAATTTCAGGGGAAGACCCGCTGCTCGGCTCTCTAAACAATGATAAGTTTCAGCATAAATTAAAGTCTCTCAAGAACATTGAAGATTTTATACCGACCCCGGTACAGCCTGAGATCTTTTCCAGTGAAGCCGAAATTATGGCGAGAGAAGGAGATGTCTATTGTGTTGGACGATTTACGAATATTAACAATGCAAATATTGCCGTCAATGCTTTTGCGATTCTCTATCAAATGCATTACCGAGAGCAGCAACGGAAATTGGTCAAACTGGAGGTCGAAGCCATTCTTCAGGAAGTTAGCAAGACTGTAGAGAATAGCCCGCATGAAGAGGTTAAGAATTTTAAAGAACTGAAGGAAGGATTGGAACTCCACCTTCAAACAAGGTTTATCCCCGAATTGTTGTATTACAGCCATGAACCCGAAACGCGTGAGAGGAGTTTTCAGAAATTTCGTAAATTTATGGAGGGGTATAAGTTCACTCAGGACATTGAAAATATTATCCAATGCATTGGAAATGAACAAATCGATGAAAAAAGGAAATCCTCGATTGTGGAATTATATATTAAAAAAATCTGTGCCCTTGTCCAGGAGGATTTTGTCAAACTTACGCAAATCTGCAAAGATTTAGAGAAAGAGGGAATTGTATAAAGAGTTTCCTGAGAATGGTTCACTCGTCCATCGCCTAAGATAAGCCATAACTTTTTTATTTAAAGTTATGGCTTTTTTATTTTTATCCAAAAAAGGTGAGACATGGTCAAAATTGTATTCGTTGGAGCGGGCAGCATTGTTTTTGCAAAAACCTTGTTGAATGATATCCTGCAGTTTCCAGTTTTACAAGATTCGCATTTTGTTTTTATGGATATTAATGCTGGACGCCTCAAGGATATTGTTCGGCTAGCCCAGATTATTATACAAAATGAAGGGTTCAAGGCGAAAATCTCGGCGACACAGAATCGCTTAGAGGCTCTCAAGGGTGCGAATTATGTCATCAATATGGTTCAGATCGGAGGCTTAGAGGCTTATCGACACGATGTCGAAATTCCCATCAAATATGGAATCAACCAATGTGTGGGGGATACGCTAGGCCCCGGGGGGATGTTCCGCGCTTTTCGCACGATT
>Ga0247727_10010793_pt1 | contig 16105 bp, 11 predicted proteins | sample WisWelCaveWW1625_FD_202498 | JGI IMG/M metagenome (GOLD analysis project Ga0247727, IMG submission 202498) | Biofilm microbial communities from Wishing Well Cave, Virginia, United States - WW16-25 | ecosystem: Environmental > Aquatic > Deep subsurface > Groundwater > Cave microbial mat | place... | reverse complement strand
GATGTTGTAGCCCACGCTGTCGGGGCTGTTCGCCACCAGCTCGGCGTCGCCCGAGCTGCCGTCGTCGCGCCAGTCGAGCTCGAAGCGCCAGCCGCGCGCGGCGCGCCGGAACACGACACGGTACGAGCCGAGCTCTCCGGCGAGCACCTCGCGGAGGATGGCGGTCCAAGCGTCCTTGTCCGGCGGCGGCGCGCCCTCCCAGGCCACGATGAACATCGCTTCCATGATACGCGCGTGGCGCGGCGCGTTGACACCCCGTTCGCGCCTCTGAGAGTATCGCGACGGAGTCGCTGCTCTTGCCAGCCACGCGATGACGACGCCCCGCCGAATGATCGTCGTCGACGACGATCCGAAGGTCCGCCTGTTGCTCGAACGGGCGTTCCGCGCCCCGGAGTTCGAGACGCACTCGTTCCCCACCGGCAGGGCGGCGCTCGCGCGCGTCACGGAGATCAAGCCCGACTGCGTCGTGAGCGACATTCTAATGCCCGACATGGACGGCGAGAGCCTGCTGCGCGCGCTCCGCGCCAAGCCGGGGCTCGAGGCGGTGCCGTTCATCGCGCTGTCGGCGGTGCGCTCGGAGGCCCGGATCCGGGCCGTGATCGGCGCCGGTGCCGATGCCTTCCTGCTGAAGCCCTTCCCGCTGCGCGAGCTCACCGAGAAGGTACGGTCGCTCGTGGATCGGCCGCAGGCGGCGCGGCAGGCGCGCGGGACGCTCGGCGAGGACATGCAGCCGACTCGCCCGGTCGTCCGGGCGCCGCACACGATGAGCACGACATCGGTGCGCCGCCGGCAGCCGACCCAGACTGCGCCACCGGTGCCGCCGCTCGATCCCGCGCCGGCGCCCGAGCCCGCCGCAGCCCGGGCGTCCGAGCCGGCGCCACAGCCGATCGACCAACCCTCGGCGATCCGCCTGTCCGATCCGGCACCCGAGACGGCGCCGCCTCCAGCGGCCGGGCTCGAGGCCTTGCTCGAGGCGGAGCCGATTCCGGACGCGGGCGCGTTCGCCGAGCCCGAGCCTTTACCCGTGGTGCGCATGGCGGGGCCGGTGCGAGTCCTCACGTCGTCGCGTTCGACAGGCGACACGGCAGGGCGCACGCGGCCGCTCGCGCCGGTGCGGCCTTCGGCCGCGCCGCCTTTGGCCGAGAGCGGGGCGCGCCGGACCGAGCTCGGGCCCAAGGACACCGGTCTCGGGTTCGGGCGCTTCACGCGCGTCGAGGTGCGAGGCCGGTCGTTCGTGGTGCTGACCGAAGCCGCCGCGAAGCCGCGCTTCACCGTCACGACGGTCATCACCGAGAAGGGCGTGCCGCTCAGAAAGGTGGAGACGGCGCTGCCGCATCCGCTGGCACGTGAGGAAGACGGCGAGACCGTGAGACGGCAGCTCGACCTGCAGCACGACGAGATCCTGCGGCGGCTCGACGACCTGGTGCTCGACGGGGCCCGCAGACGCGTGCTCTGGTCCGATCAGAGCCGCAGCGTCGACGCCCGCCTTCTCGCCTGGACCCTGTCCGCGGTCGCACAGCTCGCTGAGGCGGAGGTCGGAACCGAGGAGACGGCCCGTCAGCTGCACCTGACGCGCGAGCGGGCGCTCGTCGCGGAGGACGCCCTGCGCGCGTTCCAGATCACGCCCGCGGCTCGCGTCGTGGCGGAAACGAGCCGCGGCGGGGAGCTGCCGCGCCGCGCGGTGCGAGCGGTGGCCGGCTGGTGCCACGATTTCGCGACCTCCACGCTGCTGGTGGACGCCGACCAGGTCGCGGAGCCGGTGCGCCAGGCGACACGCCGCCACGCCGACGACCTCGAGCGGATGGGCTTCTACGATCGCTTGCGACGCCGGTCCCGCGCGTGAGCCAGGCCGACCCGCAGATCCCCATCTTCGAGCTGCTACCGGCCTTCGAGGAAGAGACGGGTCTGCCGGTCCACCCGCGACCGGTCCCGCAGGCCGTCTTCGACGAGCACACGCCGCAGGGGGCCAGCCTGCTCCAGCTCGCGACCCGCGTGCGCGCGCTCGGCCGAGACAAGCGGCTGCGCCGGATTGGCGTGGTGGGCTGCGGCGCGGGTGAGGGGACGACGACCGTCGCCCTCGGCCTCGCGCGCGCTCTCGCGGGCGAGCCGCGGCAGCGCATCCTGTACCTCGAGCTGGACCTGAAGCATCCCACGGCCGACCGTGAGCTCCGGCTCGCGGCGCCGGCCGTGGGTGTCGCTCAGTTCCTGGAGGGCCGCAGCCAGGTGCCGGTGCTGCGCCACCCTTCCGGCGGCTTCTGGGTGCTTTCGGGCGGCTCGAAGCGGCCGCTCCCACTCGAACGGCTCGCGGCCGCGCGCCTCCCGCGTCTGCTGAGCGCGGTCGACCGCGTGTTCGATCTCGTGATCGCGGACTGCCCGCCGCTGCTGCCCGACCCGGAAGCCCTCTTCCTGCAAGACCACCTTGACGGCTTCGTGTTCGTGGTGCGCGCTCGGCACGCCCCGCTCGAGACGGTGAGGCGCGCGGCGCTCATGCTGCGGCCGGGCCTGGTCGTGGGCTTCGTGCTGAACGCACAGCGGGACCTGCTCAGGCGATGACACGACCTCTCGTTGGCGCCCCGCTGCTGGTGCTGTCCCTCGCGGCGAGCGGCGTCCTCGCCCAGCAGCCCGATCGTCCACGGCCACCGCATCCGGCGCCGGTCTTCCCAGTCGAAGCGCACATCGTCTGGATCGACGTCGTCGCCGCCGACTCCAGCGATCGACCCGTCGCCAACCTCGGCCAGGAGGACTTCGAAGTCGTCGAGGGAAGCGAGCGGCGGCCGATCGTCCTCTTCAAGGCTCCTAACCTCGACGCAGGCGCGGCCAACCGCGCGGTCGTTCTCTTGATCGACGACGTCGCCGCGAGCGCTCGGCAGATTCAGCGGGCCAAAGACGCCGTGAGGCGCACGCTGTCGAAGGCCGGCGCGGGTGACCGCGCCTTCTTGATGGCGCCGGCCTCCGGCGTTTCGGCTTCCGCGCTCTTGCCCCAGGGCGCCGCGACGCTCCGTGCGGCGCTCGACCGGGTAGCCACCCATCCCGATCTCAGAGCGGCCCTCGGCGAGCCGGAACAGGCGCGCCGGCTGCACTGGGGGCGAGTCGAGGCCGTCGTGGCCGCGCTTGCAGCGCTGCAGGGCCACCCCGGCCCTCGAGCCCTGGTCGTGATCGGGCCATCGCTTCCCTACCGGGCGTCGGGCCCCTTCGGCCGCGCCGCATACGAACGCGTGATGCGCGCGTCCGAGCGCGCCGCGGCGCCGATCTACTTCTTCGAATCCGGGGAAGACACGAAGCCCTGGCCGAGCTCCACGCGGAGCCCGGACTGGATCACCGGCACGGGCAGCGTCATGGGCGTCGCCCCGTTGCTCCCCATGGCACCGGGTGAGAGCGGTCGCTCGAGCGGAGCCGTGCTCGAAGTCGTTGCGGCCGACTCGGGCGGGTTCACCGCGCCCCACCCTGCGGGTTGGGCCTGGGCCGTGGATCGGATCCTGGGTCCGCGGGCCTACTACCTGCTGGGGATCCCTTCGGTTCCCGAGGCGTGGGACGGCGGGTACCACCGAGTCGAGGTTCGTGTGCTGCGGAAGGACGTTCGCCTCTTCGCGCGGAAGGGCTACTTCGCTCCGCCCGCCGCCGGCCCTGGCAAGGACTAGCTAGCCGACGCTGCCCTCGAGGCTCACGCCCAGCAGCTTCTGCGCCTCGACGGCGAACTCCATCGGCAGCTCCTTGAACACTTCCTTGCAGAAGCCGTTCACGATCATGCTGACCGCGTCTTCGGCGCCGATGCCGCGCGAGCGGAAGTAGAAGAGCTGGTCCTCGCTGATCTTGGAGGTGGAGGCCTCATGCTCCATCTGCGCGGTCGAGTTCTGCACGTCGATGTAGGGGAAGGTGGAAGCAACGCAGCGGTCGCCGATCAGCAGCGAGTCGCACTGCGAGTAGTTGCGCGCGCCCGTCGCGCCCTTGCCGATACGGACCAGGCCACGGTAGGCGTTCCGGCCGTGGCCGGCGGAGATCCCCTTCGAGACGATCGTGCTGCGCGTGCGCTTGCCGATGTGGATCATCTTGGTGCCGGTGTCGGCCTGCTGGCGGTTGTTCGCGAGCGCCACCGAGTAGAACTCGCCCACCGAGTCGTCGCCCTGCAGGATGCACGACGGGTACTTCCAGGTGATGGCCGAGCCCGTCTCGACCTGCGTCCACGAGATGCGCGAGCGCGCGCCCGCGCACTTGCCCCGTTTGGTCACGAAGTTGAAGATGCCGCCCTTGCCGTCCTTGTCGCCCGGGTACCAGTTCTGCACCGTCGAGTACTTGATGCGCGCGTCCTCGAGCGCCACCAGCTCGACGACCGCGGCGTGGAGCTGGTTCTCATCGCGCATCGGGGCCGTGCAGCCCTCCAGGTAGCTCACGTAAGCACCCTCCTCCGCGACGATCAGCGTGCGCTCGAACTGGCCGGTGTTCGAGGCGTTGATCCGGAAGTAGGTGCTGAGCTCCATCGGGCAGCGCACGCCCTTCGGCACGAACACGAACGAGCCGTCGGAGAAGACGGCCGAGTTGAGCGCAGCGAAGAAGTTGTCGGTGGTGGGCACCACGCTGCCGAGGTACCGCCGCACCAGCTCGGGGTGTTCCCTCACCGCATCAGAGAAGGAGCAGAAGATGACGCCCGCTTCCTTGAGCCTCTCCTTGAAGGTGGTCGCGACCGAGACGCTGTCGAACACCGCGTCCACGGCGACGCCCGCGAGCTTCGCCCGCTCGTGCAGCGGCACGCCGAGCTTTTCGTAGGTCTCGAGCAGCTTCGGGTCCACTTCGTCGAGGCTCTTCGGGCCGTCCTTCTTCTGCTTCGGCGCGGAGTAGTAGGAGATCGCCTGGTAGTCGATCGGCGGGTAGCGGACGTGGGCCCAGGTAGGCTCCTTCATGGTCAGCCAGTACCTGTAGGCCTTGAGCCGCCAGTCGGTCATCCACTCCGGCTCGCCCTTCTTGGCCGAAAGAAAGCGGACGACATCCTCGCCGAGCCCCGGCGGCAGCGTCTCCTGCTCGATGTCGGTGACGAAGCCGGCCTTGTACTCGGCCCGCGTGAGGGCGTCGATCTCCTGGCTGCTCATGCAGCACCCAGCCTATCAATCTTTACGGAATAGTCAAGATTGGCGAAGCAGGGGAAGCAGGGGGTTCGGAGGGCGGCTTAGGAGCCCTTCACGTGCAGTGATGAGAGGGCCCCGAAACGCTCACGGCCTGATGTCGACATCTCTGTTCTGGGGGCGCTTCGAGCCCCCCCCAGTCTGGCCCGTCGTCCGTTGCTAGAAACGGACTCCTACCATCGCGGTGACCGGGGCCGACCAGCGGCCGTCGCTGTCGTCGATCTGCGTGAGCCCGATCAAGTAGTCGAACTGGCCGGGCGGGGTCTGGTAGCGGATGCCCGTGTCCATTCCGATGTAGAACCGCTCGCCGAGGTCGAACGTGAAGCCGATGTCCAGGCCGAAGACGGGGACCGCGCCTTTCTTGCTGAAGGGCACGTTGCGGATCGACGAGCCGGCGTCCGCCACCGAGACGACCAGCAGAATCTCGCTCAGGAAGCGCACGCCGACGATCGGGGCGACGTACGACTTGAGGCGCGCCTGCGTGGCTAGGTAGTAGCGCAGGCCGACCTCGAACCCCAGCTCCTCGTAGTCATTGGGCTCGAAGCCGACGACGAGCGCCTTGCCATCCAGGTTGCCCGCTTCGACGCGGGTCGCGGCGGCCTGGTACCAGGTCGCGCGCGCGATGACCTCGGTGCGGCCGCCGACACCGTAGCCCAGGAGCAGCTGCGACCGGAGCGCCGGCGCGTAGACGTCCCGGTAGCCCTTCGAGTCGATCGCGACCGGCTTGCCGAAGAGACTGCCCTGGGCGCTCTGCAGGATCTTGCCCGACACCTCGGACTGCGTGCCGCCCTGGACGGCGACCGTGAACTTGCCCTCGATGCCTTCGGCCGCGAACGCCGCGGGAGACAGCACGAACACGGCGGCCGTCACGAGCCAGCAGCGAGCCTTCATCATCCCCCCTTCGCCCGCGTTTCGTCGCGGGCGCCGCGCGTGCTGAGTGTAGCGTGGATACAATCGCGCGCAACATGGCGCCCAGGTCCGAAGCTCCTCACGCGCGGGTCGTCCCCTTGCTGCTCGCCGCGGGTGCCCTCGTCGCCGCCGTCGACACGCCCGGGCCCGGGCGGGAGAAGGTGTTGAAGCAGGTCCTCGTCCCCCACCACTATTACCACCGGGAGATGTACCTGCCCCAGGCCACGAGCGGCGTCAGCTCACCCGTGTGGTCGCCCGACGGGAAGGAGCTCGCCGTCTCGATCGAGGGCGCGCTCTGGCGCATCGAGCTCGCGACCGGCGTCGCGCGTCAGCTCACGAACGGTCCCGGCTACGATTACCAGCCGGACTGGTCGCCGGACGGGCGCTTGCTGGCCTTCTCCTCTTATCGCGACGATGCGATCGAGCTCCGGGTGCTCGAGCTCGCGAGCGGCAAGCAGTGGTCGTTGACTTCGAACGGCGCTGTCAACGTCGATCCGCGCTTTGCCCCCGACGGGAAGAGCATCGCGTTCGTCTCGACTGCGTTCGAGGGCCGCTTCCACGTGTTCCGGCTCGACCTCAGCGGCTGGGTCCCCGGCGTGGCCGTCCGGCTCACGGACGACCGCGGTTCCGGCCTGCCACGCTACTACTACTCACGCTTCGACCAGTACCTGTCGCCTTCGTGGTCCCCCGACGGGAGCGAGCTCTTGCTGGTCTCGAACCGCGGACGCCTCTCGGGAAGCGGCGGCTTCTGGCGCATGAAGGCGGAGCCCGGAGCGCCCCTGCGCCCGGTGCACGACGAGGAAACGACCTGGAAGGCGCGGCCCGACTGGTCGCGCGACGGCAGGCGCGTGGTGTACGCCTCGTACTTGGGCCGGCAGTGGCACCAGCTCTGGTGGGTGCCCGCCGAGGGCGGGGATGCGTTTCCGCTCACGTATGGCGAGTTCGACGCCACGGCCCCGCGCTGGTCCCCGGACGGCACGCGCATCGCCTACGTGTCGAACGAGGACGGCGTTCCCGCGCTGTGGACGATCCGAGTGCCGGGCGGCGAGCGGCAAAGCGTCGAGATCCGCGAGCGGCAGCGGCTCGGCGGGATGGGCCGCCTGCGCATCGACCTCACCGAGAACGGCCTTCCCGTCCCGGCCCGTGTCTCGGTGACGACGCCCGACGGACGCAGCTTCGTCCCCGAGGGCGCCTGGCGCCACGCGGACGACTACTACGACCGCGCGGAACGGCGGATCGAGCACGGCTATTTCCACACGGCGGGCAGCGCCGACGTGAGCGTGCCGGCCGGCCCCGTGACGGTCGAGGTCACGCGTGGCCTCGAGTACCGGCCCGTGCGGCGCACGTTCGACGTGGCCGAGGGAAGCACGCGCGACGTGAGCCTCGCGCTCGAGCGTCTGGTCGACTGGCCCGCGCGCGGGTGGTGGAGCGGCGACCTCCACGTCCACATGAACTACGGCGGCGCCTATCGTGCGACCCCCGCCACGCTGCGCGCGATGGCCGACGCCGAGGACCTGCACGTGGTCTTCAACCTGATCGTGAACAAGGAGCAGCGCATCCCCGACATCACCTGGTTCACGGGTCGGCCGGATCCGGTCTCGACGAGCCGCACGCTCCTCCGCCACGACCAGGAGTTCCACACCAGCTGGTGGGGTCATCAGTCCCTGCTCGGCCTCACGAGCCACGTGCTGCTCCCCGATTACGCGGGTTACACGGGCACGGCCGCCTGGAGCTTGCATCCTTCGAACGCCACGGTCGCCGACCTCGCGCGCGCCCAGGGCGCTCTCGTCGGCTACGTCCATCCCTTCGATCACGTGCCCGACCCCGCGCGGGACGGCGATCCCGCGGCCTATCCGCTCGTGGGATTCGAGTCGGGCGATCCGATCGGCCTGCCCGTCGACGCCGCGCTCGGCAAGCTCGACTTCTACGAGGCGGTGGGTCTCAGCGATCACCGCGCCACGAACGCCATCTGGTACCGCCTGCTGAACTGCGGCTTCCGCATCCCCGCGGGAGCGGGCACCGACGCCATGACGAACTACGCCTCGCTACGCGGCCCGGTGGGCATGAACCGCGTGTTCGTGAAGACGGGCGGGCCGCTCGACTTCGACCGCTTCCTCGCGGGGCTCAAGGCCGGGCGCAGCGTCGCCACCAACGGGCCGTTGGTGGAGCTCGGGCTTCGGCCGCGCGGCTCGCTCGCGCCCTGGAGCGAGCCGGGCGACGAGCTCAGGCTCCCCACCGGCAAGCACGCGCTCGAGGCGCGGGTGTCGCTTCGCTCGATCGTGCCCGTCGATCGCCTCGAGATCGTCCGCAACGGCGAAGTGGTCGCCTCGCTGGCGCCCGGGGGCGACCCCCCTCTGCAGGGCAAGCCATCCACCGGAGGCGGCACCTCGGTCGATGCGACCGTGAACCTGGCCGCGTTCGGCTCCGCCTGGTACGTGGTGCGCGCCCACAGCGAGCGCTCGCGCCACCCGGTGCTCGACTTCTATCCGTTCGGGACCACGAGCCCGGTCTTTGTGACTGTGGGCGGCGCGCCCGTGCGATCCGCTTCCGACGCGCGCTACTTCATGCGGTGGATCGACCGCGTTCGCGAGGCGGCCGGGGCCCATGCCGGGTGGAACACGGACGCGGAGAAGCAGGGCGTGCTCGCCCAGCTCGCGCAGGCGCGTGCCGTGTTCGAGGGGCGCGCCCGGGACCGTTCGCGGGCCGCGGAGTGATCGAGAGGCGCCACGGGCTGTGAGCGGTTCCTAGTACAGAACGCTGCCTTCGCCTCTCTCGGCCGTCAGCCGTTCGGCGAGCGCCACGATCTTGTCGCGCCGCTTGAGCATCGCGGCGATCTGACGGCTGTTCAGCCAGCGCCCCAGCCTCAGGTCGAGCGTGGGGCGGTCGAGCGCCCGCAGCCGCTCCAGCGCCTGCCGCGAGAAGCGCTGCAGCTCGGCCTCGGCGCGCAGGTCGCCGTAGATCGCGAAGGCGCGTGAGAAATCGACCGCGTAGATACGGAACGCCGGGTCGAGCAGCACGTTGCGGATGTTCCGGGCGTCGGTGTTGAAGGTGAGCTGGTTCAGCAGTCGCACCCCGTACATCTGGCGGTTCCAGGCTTCGATGTCGGGGGGCGAGATCCGTCGCTGCTTGCGGTCGGCCTCGGTCATGACGTTCTCGACCCACATCTGCAGCGAGCCCGTGGTGCGAGCGAAGGTCCGCTCGACCGTCGGCGGAACGAGCCCGGTCCCGACCAGCTTGTCGAGCTCGTAGCTGGCGACCTCGTGCTTCCACGAGTCGGCGAAGTCCACGACGAAGCCGCCGCCCTCGAAGTTGGTGACGCCGGGCCGGCTCTCGTCGATCGTCTTCCACAGCGCCCTGGCGGTTCGCGTGCCGTCCGCGAGCGTGTACTGGTCGGAGTGCGTGATGCCGACGCTGAGCGCCCTCTTTCCGACGACCTCGGCCTTTCGCAGGAAGGCCTCGGCGGCTTCACCCGAAAGAGGCAGGCCGAAAGGCTCGTCCGTCTGCGCCGCCATACCGCACGGCAGGCACACGCACGCGAGGGCGGCGAGCGCACGCTTCATGGGGACCTCCAAGGATCGAGCTCGGGTCGCGAGTTTAGCGCCGATGACGTCTCGCTGGGTCCATCAAATGCGTCTCGTCCAGATCCGAGATCGCAGAGTCCAGCCGCGGGACGAGCGGCACGGGAGCCTCACACGAACACCGCGAAACCGGATGACTCGTGCGTGGCACGCATCCTGCTCTTCAGGGCCCGTCGGACCTGCCGCGCCCGCCTTACCCCTTCCCCAACTGGCGGGCGCGGCAGCCCGACGCTTCCTTCCCTCAGCGTCGCGGAAAGCGCACGAGACCGGCGGAGCCTACGCCGTCCTGGCCGTACGAATAGACGCTCGCCCAGACGGCGTCCTCGCCGATGGCGATGCCCGAGACGATGCGGCCCGGGAGGCCGTCCCGCTCCCGCAGCGACGTCGCCTGCCGGTTCGCCCGGTCGAGACGGAACGAGCGCTCCCAGCTGGCCGATCCACAGCGTCTCGCGATCGCCGGCCAGCACGACGCCGCCCAGGTCGATGCCGTTGGCGCTGCGGCGCTGGGCTTCGACCCGGCCCGTGCGCCGGTCGATCCGGCTCAGGCCGCGCTCCTCGTCCCAGTGGGTGACAAAGACCTCCTCGTCGTCCAGGAAAACGTCGCTGCTGTATCCGCGCACGAGGCCGTCCTTGGGCGTGTAGCTCCGGAACTGGTTGCGCCGCCGGTCCCACAGCGTCACTCCCCCACCGGCGAAGTCCTTCGTGTCTTTGACCCAATCCCCCAGCGCAGCGAAGGCGACCGTTTCGCCGTGCCGGCGCACGGCGTGGACCGTGTCGTGCACCAGCTCGCCCGACGCGCGCGTGAAACGCCGCCGTGCACCCGTCGCGAGGTCGCGCGCCTCGGCTCCGTCGTCTCGCCCCAGCCAAAGCGTCGAGCCGTCTCCCCAGAGGTCCCACACGCGGCCCACGTCCTTCACCTGTGTCCACGCGCGGCTCGCGACGTCGAGCGCGAGTACTCCCGTCCCGCGTGCGTTGCCGGGCGTGGTGGGTGTCGAGGAGTCGACGATCACGCGCCCCGCCACGACCGCGATCTCGTCGAGCCGCTCGCCCGGCAGGCCGGAAGTCTCGTCCCACAGCCGCCAGCTCCCCGTGCGCGGGTCGTGACGCAGCAGGCCGAGGCTCGAGCCGACCCAGACGGCGCCCATGCCGAGATCGAGATCGAGCGTCTGCGCGCGCGCGAGCGGTCCGCTGAAGCGGTAGGCCGTGAAGCCGGCTCGCTCCTCGACGCTCACGTGCGGCGCGACGTCCTTGCCCTCGGGCAGGCCTTCAAGGGGCAGCGGCTCCTGCTCGGCGGGCAACCGCGGCAGCGGCGTGGGCGTGGGCCGCGGCGTGGGCGACGGCAGCGCCAGGGCCCGCGGCCGCCCGGCGGCAGCCGCCATCTCGCCGTCGGAGAGCGCGCGGTCGTAGATCGTAAGCTCGTCGATCGCACCCCCGAACGGATGCCAGAGGGCGCTGCGCGCCAGGGTCAGCTCGCCGACACGGTCCGCGATGTTGCTCCACTGCGGCCCCGGTCCGCAGACCCCGTCCACGCAGATGCGCACGGCGCCGGACGACCGCTCGACGGCCATCGCGACCTGGTACCAGCGTTCAGGCTGGACGCGGCCGATCCACGGCTCGAGCTCGGCTTGGGTGTGGCCGCCCAGACGGAAGTGCAGGAAGAACCGGGCCTGGCCTCCCTCGCGCACGTCCAGGGTGGCGAGCCTGGACTCCAGGATGATCTGGGCCGAGGAGGGGGCGAGCGCCGCCGCCTCGAGCCGGAATGCGACCAGCAGGGTGAAGCCCTCACCCAGCACGACATCGCGGAGCTCCGAAAAGACGAGCGGAGCGGATGGCCGCAGGGCCTGGCCCTTGTGGCCGGGGACGAGCTGCAGCGGCGAGTCGGGACCGAGGCGCAACGCGGCGACTCCCGTGCCCTCGATCCCGTAGTCGAAGGAGAGCCGAAGGACGGGCTCGCGCTGCGGCACGCGCGGCGGCGGCGCCTCGGGCGTGGATAGGGTCCCGACGTCCCACAGCAGGATCGTCGTGTCCGCGCCGCCGGAGGCGAGCGTGCGCGAGTCGGGCGCGAAGACCAGCGACGTCACGGGGCCGCGGTGGCCGCGTAGCTGGCCGCGGGTCGCGAGCTCGAATCTCCCGGAGGATCCGGGCACGCGCTCACGGATCTGGATCGCGCCCGCATCGTGGTCGTGGGGAAAAGCTACCAAGTGTCCGTCGGGCGACACCGCGCACAGCCGCGCGCCGCCGGGCCACCCGATGCTGTCGAGGCGGGCCTTCGGATCGCTGCCCAGCCGCCACACCGCACCGTTGAAGCCGAAGTAGCTGCCGTCGGACGACCGGCAGCGGAAGGGACCCGGACCACCGTCGTTGTGCGGCACCTGGGCCAGCTCGCGCCCCGTCGCCGCATCCCTGAGCACCAGCGGTCGACCGGCCCGCGGTCCCGCCTCGTCACGAAGCGTCGCGACCACGCGCCCGTCCGGCGAGAACGCCACCGCTTCCTCCGCGCGGGGAACCGGGAACGACCGCCGAGCGCCGCTCCCGACGTCGACGATCTGCAGCGACGATGTTCCCCCCGCCGCGAGCAGCCCGGCGCGGGGGGACACGGCGACGCCCGGGCGTCGCGTTCGAGGCAGCGGCGCGCCGGTGACCTCCCAGCCGCTCGCCACGTCGTAGACGTGGACACGCCCTTCCTCGACCGCGACCAGGCGCGTCGCCGAGATCGCGACGACGGCCGAGGCGGGTCGGTCGAACGAGCTCACGGCGCTGTCGCGTCCGTCGCGGCCCCAGCGCCGGATCCTCCCATCCGCTCCCGCCGAGAACAGCGTGTCGCCTTCGGGCGAGAAGTCGAGGTCCTGGATCGCGGCGTGATGCGCGCCAGCCGGAAACAGCGACTTCCCGCTCTCGATGTCGAAGGCGCTCACGCCGTGGCCCGTGCCCGCGGCCAGCTTCCGGCCGTCCGGAGAGAACGCGACCGCCGAGACCGCTCCCCCCGGACCCTCGAGCACCTGTGAACGCGCGCGCGTGGCGACGTCGAAGAGCGCGACCTTGCCGCTCCCGAGGCCGATCGCCAGCCGGCGCCCGTCCGGCGCGAAGGCGGTCGCCGAGGCGTAGCTCGTCCGGACCTCCTCGTCCCCGAGGACACCGGCCGCGGCCCCGGTCGCGAGATCGAGGAGATTGACGTGGCTGTGGCTGGCCGCGGCGACCAGGGCCTCATCGGGTGAGACCCGCAGCGGCTGGCCCGAGCCCTGGACCTTCAAGCGCCGCCGCTCGACGCCGCTCGAGGCGTCGAGCACGCGAGCGGAGCCGTCCTGGCAGTCCACCAGCAGCGCCCGATCCCGCTCGAGAAAGGCCAGGCCGCGGCCCGCGCCGCAGCCGGGGAGCCGCCGCAGGTGCCGTCCCTCGGCTTTCGTCCAGAGGTCAACAGCCTCGTCGGTGCGGGTGGCGGCCAGCTGTCCGTCCCGTGACCAGGCGACGGCAAGGACGGAGGCGCGTGCATCGCGCCGCGACGAAGCCGGCAGCAGCCGCGCGACCGGCCGACCCCCCGGCAGCTCCCAGAGCCTCGCCATCCACTGCCAGTCCTCGCCGACGAGCAGGCGCGAGCCATCCGCCGACACGGCAAGGGCCGCCGCCTTGGTGCCCAGCGCGAAGCGGCGCCGCTCCTCGCCGGTCGTGGCGCTCCAGACGCTCACCGTCGCGTCCTCGCTGGCGGAGACGATCGACGCGCCGTCGGGCGTGAACGCCAGGCCGCGGACGGGGCCGCCGTGGCGCAAGCGGACCGTCCCGAACCGGCGCAAGGCCTGGGGCGGAGCCGGATCGCCGAGGCTATCTCGCCGCGTCGCCGTCCACGGACGCCACGCGGACGGGAGTGTCATGGGAGCCTCGATACCGGCCGCGGTTGGGGCGTCCGCGGCCGGCGGCGCCGCAGGCCGGCGCGGCCGCTGTCGCGAGCTGAGCCAGAAGATTGCCGAGCCCCGCAACGGCGACGAGAGCCACGAGTGCTATGAGCCAGGGCTTCGTGGGACGCGGACCGGGCCGCGGGCGCTTTGCCTGCTCGGCGATCCGCTCGAGCGCCTCGCGCACCTCGCTCGCCGAGAGCGGCCGCTCGCGCCAGTCGGGCTCGAGCAGCCGGGCGAGCAGGCGCGCGAATGGCGCCGAGACGGAGACGTGCGGCTCGAAGTCGAGCTGGAGCCCTTGCTTGCGGAGCTCGGCGGGTTCCTTCCCCGAGAGCGCGAAGACGAGCGTCGCGCCGAGCGAGTAGAGGTCCGAGCCGGGAACCGCGTGCCCCTCGAACTGCTCGATCGGCATGTAGCCGCGCGTCCCGACGATCGTCGGCCCGCTCGGGTGCAGCATCTCGTGGGGCACGTGATCGCGCACGGCGCCGAAATCGACCAAGTACACGCGCTCGCCCGGCGTCACGAGCACGTTTGCGGGCTTCAGGTCGCGGTGCAGGATCGGCGGGCTGAAGCCGTGGAGGTACTCGAGCACGCGCGCGAGCTTCACGCCGAGTGCTATCGCCTCGCTCTCGCTGAAGCGGCGGCCCGCGCGAACCAGCTCGTAGAGGCTCTTTCCCTCGACGTGCTGTTGGACGAGGCAGACGCGCGTGTCGGGGCCGTCCTCCTCGGTGAAGAAATCGACGAGGCGCGGGATGCGCGGGTGCTCGAGCCGCTGCAGCACGCGCGCCTCGCGCATCAGCAGCTCGTGGGCCTTCAGGGCGTCGGCCGACGCGAGCGACAGGACCTTGACGACACAGCGCTCGCCCGTCTCGTGGTCGAGCGCCAGGTGCGTGTCGGTGGCGAGACCCCGGCCGAGAACGGCCTGGAGCTCGTACCGGCCTTTCAGCCGCCGCTCACCCATTGCGCGGTCGCCCTCTTCTCCGGCGCGGGCAGTATCGCACGCCGGAGACGTGCCGCTGCCTCGGCTCGAGCTCGGGCGGCCATGCGGCTTGTTCACCTGCAGCGGGCATGCTGTACTGCCGGCTCGGTGAAGAACCCGCTGGCCGTGCGCCTCTCGGTGGTTCGGAGCGTCGTCCTCGTCCTCGCGGCCGCCGGCTCGCCGGCGCAAGATCGCCCCCTGCTCACCGAGCCGGCCCTGACCGCGCCGGCCGGAACGCTCGTCTTCGAGACGGGCATAGACGCGATCGCCTCGGAGCCGAGCTACATCACGGGGATCGAGCGACATCGCTGGGAAGGCCCGTCGTTGCGGCTCGTGTACTCGCCCGCCGGCAAGGTCGAGCTGGACCTCGAGTGGGTGGCCCGCGTCGGCGTGTGGCACGAGCCCGGCCGCGAGGTTCAGGGCTCCGACTGGGGCGACGTGAGCGTACGCGCGAAATGGCGGATCGTCTCCGGGCGTCCGGGCCGCCCGACGCTCGGGGCCCGTTTCGGCGTGGTGCTGCCGCAGACCGAGTTCGAGGACGAGCAGTTCCGCCCGCTGGGCCTCGGCCCCAACACGCTGCGGGCGTTCGCCGAGGCGCTCATGAGCCAGACGATCGGCTCCGGGCTGCGCGTCGACGCCAACGCCGGGCTGCTGCTGCACGACGAGGTGCTGCGGCTGCACGAGCAGCGCGACTTCTTCGTCTATGGCCTCGCGCTCGAGTGGGCTGCGCAGCCGGGCCTGAAGCTCGTGGCCGAGGCAGCCGGGCGCCTGGGCGACGGCCACCCGGGCGCCGAGCAGCGCTCCGAAGCGCGCCTCGGACTGAGGCTCGGTCGCGGCCGGCTGCGCTGGGACGCCGCCCTGCGGCGCGGCCTGGGCGCCGCCGATGGCAGCTGGGGCGTCACGCTCGGGCTCGCCTGGATGGCGCGGTAAGGCTGCGGCCGACGTGCCACGGGCAGCAGCGGATCCTGCTAACCTTGGGAGTCGGGGAACCCTCGCGGGGGCCGAGGAGATGAGCGAAGCGGGAGCGGCGAAGGCGCGCTGCGTGAGCTGCCGGGAGGAGATCTCGGTCGCCGACCGCTACGCACACGCCGATCAAATCAAGTGCGGCGTGTGCGGAACCACGCACAAGGTCGTGCGGGGCGATCGGCTTCGGCTCGTGATCGCCGACGTGGGGCCGCTGCGCGACGTTCTGGCACAGAACGAGCGGCTGGTCGAACGGCTCGAGGCCGAGCTGGCCCACGCACGGGCGAGCCTCGGGATCGGCGCCAACGGGATCGGGATCGGTGTGGCGTATGCGGTCTACCAGGTGGGCATGAACGGCGCCCCGATCGGCAAGGGCTTGTTGTGGACGTCCGTGGGGGTCGCGATCTTGTCGGGCCTGCTGCTCGAAGCGGCGAACTGGTCGTTCCTGGCGAAGCGCAGCTCGATGACGCGACTCGGCCACGAGCTCGACGAAGCGCGCGGTGAGGGCCAGAAGCTGCGCCAGCAGATCCGCGAGGCGAGTCGGATCTGATTTATGGCTCTTCGGGCTTTCGAGTGGGTAAAAACCGTATCAGGAACCATACCAAGTTCGATGGGTCAGAGCGGACGTAGCATGCAGCTGAGGATCTTGAGACGCAGGTACTCCTCGTCGCGGAG
>Ga0247727_10010792_pt1 | contig 16106 bp, 16 predicted proteins | sample WisWelCaveWW1625_FD_202498 | JGI IMG/M metagenome (GOLD analysis project Ga0247727, IMG submission 202498) | Biofilm microbial communities from Wishing Well Cave, Virginia, United States - WW16-25 | ecosystem: Environmental > Aquatic > Deep subsurface > Groundwater > Cave microbial mat | place... | reverse complement strand
CAATCAATAGAAGTTCTTTCTTGTCAGTATGCGCCATGGCGCGCTCTGCCACTTCTGCAAGCATGGCAAACGCGGTTTCCTGCAAGCTGAAACACAAATCTTCCTTTGAAGCGCCTTCCTTGAACAACCTTAACGCCTTTGTCAGCATGCCGGCAAAAGAAACATCCATTCCCTTGACAGAATAGGGCAGTTCGCAATAGTTTTTGCCAAGCTTTGCCAATTGCTCAATCTTTGGACCGCCAGGAAAACCAAGCCCAATCTCTCTCGCGAACTTGTCCAGCATATTGCCCAAACCAAGGTCGAGCGTTTCTCCGAAAATACGGTAGCGTTTGCCTGCATATGCAATGACTTGAGTGTTTGGACCAGAGACGTATAGGTAGACCGGGTCTTTCGCGCCGGTAACAAGGTTGCCTATAGTAAGGTGCGCCATGGAATGATTTGCGCCAACCAGCGGAACATTCAATTGCTTTGCAAGCTCGACTGCAAATTTTTGACCGACTCCCAAAATTTCAGGCGTCAAACCAGGACCATGGGAATATGAAATAAGCGAGATGTCCTTGAGCGTGACATTCGCCTTTGCCAGCGCGTCAGCAAGAACGCGCTCCTTGACATTGCGATGATGTTCGGCAACCTCCTTTGGAATCAAGCCACCTTTCTCGGTCGTAAAAGTGTCTTTGACATTAGCAAGAATTTTTCCATCAAACGCTACAATCCCGCAGCCAAACGTGTGTGCGGTGCTTTCGATGCCGAGACAAATCATGCCTGATTCTTGCTCACTTTCGTGCTCCAGAAGCTTGGAAGAGAGGCTTGAACAAGACCTTCAAATTCAGCGTCAAAAATGTAACAGTACGGCTTTCGTGATGGCGCAGGTATTGTCGACAACGCATTGTTTGCAGTCACGTACAAATCCTTCATCACCGAGCGCTCCATCTTCTCCTGCAGAAGACTGCCTTCTTTCAGCAGAATTGTGTCGCACAAATTGAGCACGTTCTTGTCAATCATGCCGGTGTTCTGCGTTATGAAGATGAGCGTGAGGTCCTTGTGGCGGGCGATGGCAAGCAGGTCACCGAGAGAACGGTTTTTCTTTGACATACTCTCCCTGCTGCCAAATGCAATCGCACCCTCATCAACCAGAACAACACCGCTGTTTGTCACCTGTGAGATTTCCCCGATTGAAGCAATCCATGAAGGCAGCACAGACTGCTTGACGCCCAGCGCGAAACAATTGCGGCGGGTTTTTGCGTGAATGTTCTCCATTATTCTGAAACCAAGCACTGATTTACCAGAGCCACGCCTGCCAGCAATTGCAAGGATAAGGCTTTCATTCAATAACCGGCGCTCAAATGTTTCCAAATCGCCTTTCACAGAAACAGAAACAACCAATGGCGAATACGCTGCAGGCATTTTTGGCTGCTCTGCACGCTCTTTCATTTCATGATGAACTTTCACTCCTGCCTTTGTGGCTGCCTTTGCGCCCTTGAACATACCTACAAAGAGGAACCAGACTGCCTTGAATATGTTCACAACGATCCAGGCAATACCCTTGCCGATTCCGGTGAATACTGAGCCAATCAGTGATTTTTTACGCCCCATACTCAGGACAAACAGAGAAACAGTTAAAAAACTTATCTTTCGAACAAAATCGGGGGCGATTCTTTCTTGGGCGCTGAAATCTTTGCCTTCAAGGCATCCCTTTCTTCAGCAAGACGAGTTGACCATTCCCCGCTTCTGAAAGCAATCATGGCACCCTTTATGGAAGTTTCGCTCATTGCACGCTCAATTCTTTCATCAAACACTTTCAACGCAGTCATTAAATCGCCATCCTCTTTCAGCATAACCTCATACAGCTCCTTGGCTGCGACATATTGGTTCTCAATCAGCTCTGCAAGGCGCCCCTGCAAAGCAGCAATCTGCTTGCGCGCAGCTTCAATCCTCTCCCTCACATCCGGCGCTTCAGCCGTCTTCTGAGTTTCCAATATCTTTATCTGAGGAATCAACTCGTCCAACAGCTCAATGACTCCAGAAGTTCCGGCGCGAACGCTTGCTGCATGCTTTTCCTCATCTCCTTTCCCTGTCGCCTGCTTCAATCCAGCATCGAGCAGCTTCCAATTCTTCTGCAAAACTTCAATCTCTGACGCAATATGAGTCAGCACATTCGGATAATTCTGCAGTATAGGAACAACGCCCTCCAATGCTGCCAGCAATGCCTCAGCGCCACCATGATGCTGAAGAATCGGAACGGTCTCTCCAATCAAACGCTTGATGTTCGCAAGCCAGATCTTGTATGGCTGGAAGTCGGCCATGGCAACACGCTGTTCACGCTTCAGCATCTGTGACTGTTTCTTAACACGGTCAAACGCTTCCTGAATCTGACCAAGCTTTCCCTGCAACTCGGCAGAGAGCTTGTTAAGCGCATCAGCATCAGAGCGCAAGAGCGACAGCAGCGGCTGGATTCCATCCTGAAATGTCCTGTTCGAATCAATAACAGTTACGCTGAGCGTTCGAACAGAACTCTGGAGTCCGGTTGCCTTATCGAGCAGCGGCTGCGCTTCAGGTGTTCCTGATATTTTGTCAACAAGTTCTATTGCATGGTCCTGGAGCTTGCCCAAGTCATCATGGATTTTCTTGTTTGTAGAGAACAGTTGCGGAAGGTCTCCTGGAACGCGCTCCAACAAGTGCAATATGTTCTGGAAGCGCTGAATCTGGTCTCCAAGCTCCTTTTGCGCCTGGTCTATCAAGGCAGTATTGACCGTGATAAGCTTGTCAAGCTGCTCTTTTTCCTTTTCTGGAATCGGCAGCTGCTCGGCAGCTTTTTCCGGCTCGACAGCAGCTGCAGCAGCAGGAGTAGCAGGCAGCTGTGCAATGGCTTCGTCAATGACTTCTGCAGCATACTGCTTATCCTTGAGCTCCTTGCGGATTTCAGAAGCAGGCGCGTTCCTGGCAAAAAGCGAAAGAGCAAGAGCAAACGCAGAAGCGACCAGTCCCCTAAATACGCTGGTCTTTTCAATCCGCTCAATACTTGCGGACAAAGAGTCAAGCGTTTTCTGATATGTTCCCATAAGTCCGCCCTGCTTTGTTTCAGCCTCTTTGCCGAGATTCTGCATGGCTGCAAACTTCTTCTCAAAACCAGTCAGCTGCGAAAGGGCAGAACCGATATCTCCTTGGGCAGCACCAAGAAATGAACCAATATCGCCAGTTGGCTTTGCTTTGGACAAAGCTCCCCAGACTGCGAAAATGATAATCATTGGAATAAGGGGGGTAAACCACTGAGTGCCGGCCATGCCTTTAAAATGAAGGATAGTAAACACGCCCATTGAAATAGCAAAGGATATTGCTATTGCAATAAGCCTGTTTTCCTCTCCGAAACGGGCAGTGATGGCATTATAACACATGACGCCTACCAGCAACCCCAAAAATCCAGGGAATAATCCTGACTCGAACAGGTACTTCAGGGTGACATTTCCGTACACTGTTGCGGTAGCAGTGATTACGAGCGCAAACACCGCAGAAATGCTATTGTCAAGCGCTTTATGCTCATCTGTGCCCCGCAGAGCAGAGCCCAGCTCGCGCCCTAAACCCTTCAAGCCATGCTCTCGCGCGTATCTGACTGCATTGGACGATTTCTTGAAAAGAAGCGTCAGAAGCAGCCACATCAGGAAGAAGTCCCACCAGCCAGGAGCCAGCTTGTACAGCTCTCTGGGCTCAAAAAACTTGAACGCTTGTGGTGGCATTTCAGTCAACCTTTTTTTATCAAATCCTTCGCTGGATAGTATATAAATATGTCGGCGCTCCGGAAGGGTTTAAAAGTAACTACTATTAGGTGGTGAAAATAGAAAGATTTATATAGCTAAACTGCATTTATTGCCCTAAATGGGGTGTATACAACCATGGCACACTGGATAATCGAAAACTGGAACAATTCAGGCATACCGAAGAAAGCGGCAATTATAGCTCTCCTGGCAGGAGGCGTTGGAATGCCGGTCTTCAACTACTGGCATAACAGCACACGCGTCAAGCCACTTCTGGAAAACACAAGCACAGAACAAAGTGCAGAAGAAGAGCAAAAGCTTGCTCCTGTTTACGACGATAAAACAGGCCAGTACATTGTTGAATTCTCACAAAACCAAAACCAGGCCATTCCCCTCGAGGACAAAATTACGTTCGAAAACAAAACGACCGTCAGCATGTTCAACGAACTGGTTGCAAGCTTGCAGCGCGACTACAAGCAGGAACTCAACGGCAGAAAATTCACGCAGTATGAGATTTTACAGATAGCACAGAAAGTCAACGATCCGAATTACGGCCATAACCTCGATATAATCACGGAAAACGAAGCCAAGAATGCCAAAAATCTGTACAAGGCAGAAGGCAGTAAAGCATTCCCGGTAGAATTTGAGGAAGCTGCAAAGCCGAAAAAGGCAATTGCAGAAGAGCCGGTAAACAGAGACGCAAAATTAGACAAACTTGAACGCTCAGTCACGGAATACTGGAATGCCTGCAGAATGAAAGTAGACGTCCACCAGGAAGGCTGGAGACGCGAAAGAGATGCTGCCGAGCAGGACTATCAAAGGCGATTGAATGCAGATACGGACTTCCGCAAAATGCAGGCAGCCTGGCAGTACAGAAAACAGCACAGATAAACTACTAAACAGTAGTAAAAATATAGAAAGATTTAAATACCGAAAATCAATAGCAAACACAGGGTGGTTACAAATGGCAAGAATAGACCAATACAAACAGCAAATAACAAGATTAGGAACAGATTATGGTACTCCGCGATTAAGCAACGCACTAAACAGCTTGCTTGACAGCAATGATGCAGCACTGCACTCAGACAGGCAGGAGCTTCAAAGAGCACTGCAACGTCGTGGCCCAGGCATTACGCAGTACTTGAGAGACAATGCAAACTTCTTCAGAGAAGCAATCAAAAAAATGTACGATGCAGGAAGACTTGCATACGGCGAAATTGCAGATTTGAACGATGACATCGACAATTTGCAGGCACGAATCAATGGCTTGCAGACGCAAGTAAACACCATGAGACCTATTGTAAGAGGAGCAGCGCGCTTCCGCAGAAGGGCAAGCCAGCTTGACGCAATTGTAGACGCGGTAAACAATTTCCACCCGCCTGCAACACCGCAACCAAGCCGGGCAACAATCAACTACTTAAGAAACTTGTAAGACTATGGCAGACATCAGAGCGTATGCAAGACTGGTAAGAGATGCTGTTTTGCACGGACTCACCATTGGAAACCGTGCCAGACAAAGCATGCGCAGGATTGAGCAGAATCCGCGCGGAACAGTAAATAGAATTCTCACGGACACATACCAGCAACAGCTGCGCTCAACCCAAGGTGCACCTGCATTACAGGCAATAGTCGATGACCATGACAGAACCAGCCAGTCACGAATACTTGGCTGGACAGCAGCAGGCGCACTCGCGCTGACAACTGCCCTTTTCGGCGGCATGTATGTTGCCAACAGCCCCAGTGCAGAGGCAAAAGCAAAACCCGCTGTTGTCTACCAAGAGCCTGCAAAACAGGCACAAGTTGTTTCGCCAGACAGGCACTACGTGAGCACAGAATCATACCACATCGATGCGCTTGCAAATGGCATGTGGCATGCTGAGAAAGACGTGTCAGCAGCAGATATCACCGATTACAGCATTGTGATTACAGCAAAATCATTGGGAAAAAACGCAGACACACGTTTCCTGGTTGACAAAAATGCCGTTGGAAAGCTTCAAGAACTCATCAAGAAAGCAGAAGAAAATGATGGAAAGAATGGCAGACTTTCAGACCACCGCGTCATGTACTACCCGAAAGAAATAGAGACGCTCGTGGAAGCACTGCCCGGAAATACCATCTACGCAGAATCAAACAGAATCACTATCAAAGACGTCGAACAAGGCTTCAAAAATATTGGTGCCTATGGCGGCCTGAAAGAAATCAGAGGAAACTAAAATGGATTTCACAAAAGTCAAACGATTTTTCGGCCATCCCCTGGGTCAGATTGCTGTAATGGGAGCACTTGTGCTTGGTCCGCTCGCGGCATTCAAAGCATGTAGTACAAAAACGGAACCTCGGCTTGAAGAAAGAGTAGAGATTGCAATAGATGAAAGCGAGAAATTCTCTTTGATATTCAAAACACCTGAAAACTACGCAATGGCAGCAGGCGTCATGGATATGTATGAAAAATTCAAAAATGAAAAATACGGACCAGCTGCCAGATTGTATTTCGGGCACGTAATGGACGCAAACAAAGCAAACGGCGTTTCGGCAGAAGAAATTGCAGAATACAGAAAGCCGCGAAAATGGAGCGCAAGCGTTAAGCCGGCAACTGTCTCAGGAGACAAAATAGACTATTCTTCTCCAGTATATGTTTACGATAGCAAATCAGATAAAGAAAGAATGCACACGCTGATTGAACGACAAGCAGCCATGCAGAGGGTCGAAAACGACCCTGTCTGGCAGGTTTACGTCAAGGAATGGGTGGCAACAGAATACAACGCGCCAAAAGACGGCGCGGCGATAAAATTTACTAAAGAAATTGTTGACAAATATGACAAGCAAGTCAAGACGTGGGAGGGAATGAAATGAAATTCTGGCAAAAAGTTGCAATCGGCGGTACAGTGTTAGCCGGACTGGGTGGCTTAGTCATGTATGACCGCTCACAAAAATTTGTCCCTAAACCAATTACTACAGAAGCTCCTAAAACAGAATCAATAGCGGAAAAGAAAGAGGAAATCAAGCCAATTCCGCAAGTTCCAGGCAGAGACGAACCAAAAGCAGAGCCGAAAGTAGAAGTACCGAAGGTTGAAACTCCAAAAGTAGAAGAGCCAAAAGACCCGCCAAAGCCGGAAGACGTCATATACACGGCAAGCGCGAAAGTCCCATTCTCAGACACAGCAACATACAGTCTTGCGCAGGAATATCTGCGCGTTTTCATCGAATACCGCAAAACAGCTGGCAAGGAAGCGCCTGACAGCAAGGAAGCGCAATCATTCTACTTCAGCCAACTCGCCGGAGAGAACAAAGTCGTTGAAATGGGCGAGCTTGAAGCAGAGGTCGCAAGACTTCACAAAAACGTTTCCCAATTGAGAGAAAAGACTGGAAACAAACACGAAGAACTCACCATGAGAAAAGTCACATTCAGCGGCGAAGACACGTACCAGGTGTCAATCGAGCTAAAACTCGCGCCTGAACAGGAAAAGAGAGTACAGCAACTTGTCGGCAAGTACAATCCAGGCGATGCATACCTCGTGTATGCGCTCAAACTGAACAGCGCTGACGGAAAAATGACCAAAGAAAACGTTGACCAGCTTGAAGAACTCATGCAGGCAGACTACGGAGGCAAAAAATGAACCTCTCACAAAGAATAGCAATTGCGTTCACTCTGGGCGTTGCAGGATGCTCAAGCGCGCCAAACTGGCCAGAGCCAAAAGGAAAAGGACCGCTCCTGGCAGAGAACGGCGAAGTTAGAAAAGAAGCTCCAAAGCCAGGCAAATTGCTTGTGGCTGATGATTTTGAAACATTCAAACCAGGAGAAGGACAAAATGTCCCGGCAAAACCAAAAAGCAAATTGTTGATACCAGAAGATGAGGATATGCACCAGCCTCTGAACAAGCCATTGGACCCAAAGACGCTTAGAGAAGGGCGCGTATACAAGGGAATGGATGTGCAAATCATATACACTTTTGACTCAAAAGCAACCCGTGGATTGTTTGACGGCATCTGCGCAAAATATGGCCCAAAGGATGTAGCAGATGTAGAGCCGGTAGTAAATCAGAGGGTTAAGGAAATCGCGCAATTTGTGATTGCGTATAACATCGCAGGCCCAGACAGTGTAAAAATCACATCGAAAAACATAAGCGACTACGTCAAGGCCAACAAGGAAATACAGGAAATTCCGTACAAGGAAAACCGCGAAACAACGCTTAAGTACGCGCAATCAGTCCTTGTTATCGCAGACCAGGAAAAGCGCCTGCAAGACATTCTTGAGACAAAGAACCTGTACCAGAAGATAGGCATAATCAACTACTCAAAGGACAAGCTTCTTGAGAAGAAAGATGTTGATGTATTGGAAGCAATGAAATAATTATTTTTTAATTTACATTTATTTCTCAAGCTTCAATTTTTCATACACTGGATTCGGTATAACTCCCTTTTTGAACCCACTTTCAAGCTCTTTAATGAATCGCTCCCGTTGAGAAGGTGGTGGAAGTCGCATTCGCACTCTGAATTCATCCTCATCCATCTTTCCACTATTATACTTCTCAGTCACCTCTGAAACATACCTGTCCTCAGCAACCTGGTTTCTTTTCATATCGATTGCACGCTTAAAATCCCTGTTCTTCAGAATACTCTGCTCGCTTTCAAACGCTTTTTGCGCATTTTTTTGTGCGTATTCTGTTAAGTCTTTGTGCGTTTTAGGATCAAGCGGGATTTTTCTCAGTGTTGCATCATCAGGAGTTTCCAATATTTTTTCAATGCTCGTCATCGTTTTTTTCCATTCAATTCCTTTCCAAGGTGCAACGTCTTCTTCGCTTCCAGAAAAAACAGTAATATCGTCCAGGACACATGCACGGCACACATCCCTATATGCTTGAACACGCGAGTCAATATCGCGTACGCCCTGCATCGTACGCTGTTCCTTATACAGATTATACTCTTCCGTTACTCGTGCGAGTTCTTTCTGCGTATCGCCTTCGTACAAACGTTCCACTGCCAATGCCAAAGCTTTTTCAGCGTTTGCAAACTCTTTTTCCTTATAAGATTCCTTGAACTCAAGAATCTTCTCATACGCGCCGACCTTTTGCACAGCATAATCGTTCTTTTTCTCAAACTCTTTTACCAGGAAATCCAATTCGCGTCTCTTTTCCTCGCTCTTCTTCTCAGGGTCAATGTCATCTTTTTTCCACTCCTCTGCCAATTTCAATGCCTTGCTGTAGCTTTCAAAGACAGTGCTGATGGTTTTCTGGTGGTTAATTAATGAAGAGATTTCCACATTCTCATGTAACATTTCAATAAGTTTTTTCTGACTCAAAGTTTCATAAGACTTGTTTGCCGACTCGCGAAGAGCATTTGCTGCAGACATGCTGGAGTTTATATCTGCAATATAATTCTCAACCCGCACATTGCGCATTCGTTCTGGCTCTTTTGCTCGATACAAAGACGTAGCAAGTCCAACCAACAGGCCAGAAACGACTGCAGTGGACACCCAGATAAGACCTCGCTTCTTCATTCTTCTCACGGTGGGTACAAAGAATGATGTTACTCGACGCGCTGTCACATATTTTCCTTCTTTCCATCTTTTCAAATCGTCAGAAAACTCACTTGCGGATTCATAGCGCTTCTCCGGCTTCTTTTCGATTGCCTTATGGATTATTTCTGCCAAATTTCGGTCCACGTTTTTGTTCAGAAGGCGTATGTTTGTCGGAGTAGAATTGAGTATCTTGCCAATTATTTCAGAAATGTTTTCATTTCCCTTAAGATTATGCACGGATTTGTTTGTCAACATATTATACAAAGTTGCGCCCAAGCCAGACACGTCGGTTCGTGCATCAATCGGCTCAGAACTTATTTGCTCAGGCGCCATGAAGCCAGGGGTGCCGCCTGGAATTGTATTTTCATCCTTAATCAGCGCTGCAAGACCATAATCAACCAACCTTGCCTCGCTCTGTTCTACATCGCGATACATGATATTTCCAGGTTTGATATCCCTGTGCAGAATTCCGTTCTGATGCGCCACTTCAAGTTGTTCAGCAACCTGAATCATCGTGTTCACAAAATATTCAATGTCTGAATTGCCGACAATGTATTCTATTGTTTTGGCCGGTTCTTCCTCTTTTTTCAACATTCTGGTGATATTTTTCCAAATTCCGGAAGATTTTGGCACCCCGAATTGTTTTTCCATCCGACTTTTGACAGAACCGCCCTCGAGCAGTTCCATTGCTATGAACATATTTCTTTCCCATTCGGAAAAGTCGTAAACCTGGAGAATGTTTCTTCCCTGAAGTTTTGCAATTGTTCTGGCTTCCGTGCGGAATTGTTCAAGCTCTTCGGGCAAGGCCCCGGTGTTCTTCAAAAATTTCAGTGCTACCGGTCTGTCTAAACCAAGATGCCGCGCGCGGTAAACCACTCCACTCGCTCCATCTCCAATATAGGTTTTGCCAGAATCCTTATCAGGGTTTTCTTCAATCATATACCCATGAACCATATCTCCTGGTTTCAAACTTAGAATATCAAATTGTTCCGGCTTAACCTGTTGTCCGGCACTTACAACTAATGTTTCAAAGTCTTTTCGAATTTCTCCACCGTGACCGGAATCTTGTGCGCCGGGTACAGGTTTTGGCGTGCCTGGCTTTGCGCCAGTGGATAAATCAAGCATCGTTTCACCGCCCAGTTCTGCTATGAATGAAGGAATGCTCGTATCAGGCGCGGAAGGTATCTCTGCGTCTGGAGCGGGCTGAGGTGGCACTGGCTTTGCATCCGGGCTTTGTTCTTGATTTGAATCCATATTCTCTGTCATATTTGCTTAAGAACATCAACCGTATAAAAAAGTTACTCAACAAGACGCAAATACACCTACTCCACGGTAGTCATTATTCGCAAGCTTTATATAATAAGCTCGTTTGAAAAAAGCCATGGGTATTTTCAAACATATTTATTCATCAATTAAACCATTGGCAATCCCAGGAGTTCTTGCAATCATAGGATGCAGCGATATAATGACCCGGACGGAATACGAAGCGGCCAGTGCTGAAACCAAAAAAACATTGCGCGAGGAACATTCCACGGCAGAACAAAGATACGAAAAAGCGTTAAGCGACCTCAGAAAACTTGTTACAGACCGCACTACAATTGACGCGCTCATTCCAAAGGTCGCAGAAGCAAAAGAGGACATACTCAAACAGCTACAAAAAGACTACACCGAGCTTACTGAAAAATTGAGAACTGAAAAAGAAAAACTGGACAGCACCAGAAGACTGACCGTTTCTGATCTGGAACAGCAGAAACGATGGTTCAAGCAAACAGCAGAGCCGGCCATTGGCAAACCAGAAGACGCAGAAGGACCTGCAACAGGTGTTTACGCTGACCGGAAAAATATAGAAAACCATGAAGCGCGTCTTGCAAACCAGAAGAAGGCATTTCACAGTTTAGAGCAAAACCTTGCCTACCAGCGGATTGTTAATGAATGGAACTACAAATTATACATAGAATACCACCGCAAAGTCGAAGAGCACACAGAAAATCTGCAAAAGAAACTTGATGCACTCAATTCAGCAAAACCAGAAGAGCACGCAGCGGCACACGAAGCGTTCAAACAGGGTGCTGCTGATTTTGAAAAAAACATTGAACTGCTATACCAGCAGCAAATAGAAAAACGGAAGAAAATTCCGCCAAGACCGGATGAGAAAAATGATTGACACTATCAGCAAGCTGGCCAGACGATCGTTCATCATTGGAGTAATGGCTGCTGCAGGATGCGCTGGCACAGTAAAAGAAGAAGACTTTCTTGCACATAAGAGAGACTCTGAAAAGACTGCAAATGCGCTAAAAGAGGATATTGGCACAGCCCAAAAAAGATTAATGGAAGCAAACGCGCGTTATGACGCGCTGCTCAAAAACATCGAAGACATCAACGCACGGCTGTCAGTATCTTCAATCGACAATTATGCAGCCGGACTTGAAGAGCAACTCACACAAAGCGCACGACAATATGCCAAATTAGCCAGCACAGTGGCTGCTCTGCACAACAAAGAATGGAACCTTGGTGACTCAGTCACGCGGGAAGCCACTCAACTGCGTGCTGAGGCAAAAAAGGGTGACGAATCCCTTGCGGCGAACCTCGCTGACTTAAGAAAGTTTTTTGATGACGCCAAAAAAGCACATGAAACCTTCAAAAATGAAGACTATAAAGTATTCAAGGACCAAAACACACAAGAAAAATTGGCTCACCAAAAAAAGATTGAGACACTCGAAACAAACCTGAAAAATCTTTCAGGCACTATTCAACAATTAGAAAAACGTGCAAATCCTTCAAAAGAACCAGAAACAGGAGAGGCAACATACAATGCAAGCGCCGCTGTTTCATTCTCAGACACGGCAACACACAGTTTTGCACAGGAATATTTGCGTGTTTTCATCGAATACCGCAAGATAGCAGGCAAACCAGTGCCTGACAGCAAGGAAGCACAGGCATTCTACTTCAGCACCCTTGCCGGAGACAACAATGTTGTCGAGATGAGCGAACTTGAATCAGAAGTCGCCAGACTTCACAAAAACGTTTCCCAGTTGAGAGAAAGCACTGGAAACAAATACGAAGAACTCACCATGAGAAAAATCACATTCAGCGAGGAAGACACATATCAAGTATCAATCGAAGTAAAACTCGCTCCAGAACAGGAACAGCGCCTGAAAAAACTGGTGGAAACACACAAACCCAGCAATGCATACCTCGTATTTGCGCTACAACTCAACAGCGTCAACGGCAAAATGACCAAAGAAAATGTTAACCACCTGGAAGAGTTTTTACAGACGGACTATAGTCAACAGAAATAATTATTTCTTCTGGCTTTGCTGCAATCCGGCAATGATAAGCACGCCAATAGCCAATACTCCTGCGACAACGCTAAGAACCGTGCTGTTCACAATCTGAATACCGCCAGTTGCACCGCCAGTCAGGCTGCCACCAAGCAATCCAACGCCAAGGATGGCAACAAACACGGCGACAACAACCCATGCAGCAGGACTAACCTTCATCATATCACCTTTTTTCACTGTAGAACAATCCGTGTATAAATAGTTTTGCAAACTTATTTAAATCAGCGTTTATCACACTCATCCATGCCAGAAAAAGAGGAGAAGTTCTGCTGCGAGCTCTGGAAAAAACCAAAAGCGGCAACAGTTGTCGAAGGATTTCCAGGATTCGGGCTTGTAAGCACAATCGCGACCGGATTCCTGATAGACCACCTGAAGTGCGAGCAGATTGGCAGATACTGGTTTGAGCAGGGACAGCCAACAGTAGCCATACATGCCTGCAAGCTCATTGACCCTATCAGCGTTTATTATGACAAGAAATACAACATCGTCATCGTGCACAGCATCGCGCCAGCAGCCGGCATGGAATGGAAAGGCGCAGATATCGTGCTTGATGTTGCCAGACAGGTCGGCGCAAAAGAGATTGTTACGCTCGAGGGCGTTGGAAGCCCGGAAGCAGAAGAAAGCAGGGGATTCTACTACACATCAAACATAGCGCACCGCAAGAGGTTTCAGAAAATTGGCATTGACTGCCTCGGAGAAGGCATTATCGTGGGAGTGACAAGCGCCCTGCTCATGAAAGCGCCACAAAAAGGCATTGACGTTTGCTCTTTATTCGCGGAAACGCACAGCAACCTGCCTGACTCAAAGGCAGCAGCAAAAGTCATTGAGCTTCTCGACAGGTACCTTGGCCTCAAAGTAGATTACAAGCCCTTGCTCAAGCAGGCAGCGGAATTTGAGAAGAAACTGCGGGCAATGCTCGAACAGTCACAGAAAGCAAAAGAAGTCAAGGAACAGAAAGACATCAGCTACGTCGGATAATCAAGAAATTACCTGAGCCAAATCGGATAACTTTGTTCTGGAATGGTTGTTCTGCAGCCACCTGTCCTCACGCCGATAAATCTGATTGGATACGAAGAGCGCGCACCAGCTGAACGCATGCAGCATTGTTGCGGCCTTTCCAGCTGATCACAGGCTTCTGTTGTCGTCTGAGCAGTGCCCTGGCTGTAGCCAGTCGGCGCAAGCTGCCAGGTCTGGGTTGTACAGCAGACAGAATATCCGCCTACCGGCACCAAGGCAGGGTATGAAACTTCAGGGAAATCACACTGGCCTCCACGCGAGCCGAGCAATCTTATCTTATAAGTCGACTTTGAAGAAACCGCTCGCAAACAGCAGTTATCGCTTGACTCAGATGTATGACACCTTTCTGTTGTCGTCTGCGCAATACCTTGGGTGAATCCGGATGGAGCATACCTCCACGTCTGCGTCGTGCAACACGCCGAATATTGATCATACTTGCCAAGCGGGTAGCTCAGCTCAGGAGGCACGCACACACCAGGACTTGCACTGAGAATTTCTGCAGGATACTTCGGAATGTACTTGCCAGCATGCGCACAACACTGCGTCGGCGTTTCGCCAGGATAGCAGGTTTCTGTCGTCGTGACTGACGTACTTTTCCGCTCTCCCTGCGGGGAATATTCCCATGTTTTAAACGTGCAACACGCTGAAGAAATATAACTAACTGCACCAGTCATCCCATCGCCCGTAACCTTTGCCTCCCAACCAACAAACAGAAGTCCGCCAATCGAGAGCAAAGCGATGAGTCCGATAACACCAGGAGATAAGTGGTGTGGCTGCTCTTCTTCCATTCGCTTTTTGACAAACACATGTACTTAAAAGGATTTATTACCACTACACAGATATACAAAATATGGCATTTTTGGAGAATCCTCACTTTTGAATTCAATCTTTATGAGTAACTAGCCGCAGAAAGTTCATTCAAAATGTGCCATTCCGGATAGTGCCTATCTCACTTTTTCACGTTTTGGCCTTCAAAACCTCTTACCTCTCACTTTACTGCACCGCCAAACTTGGAATCTACACTCTTACCCCTGTTCCCCCCTACCTTTTGGGCTGAAACTTCTAAATGAATATTAGGCATCGTAAAACGCGTTTTATTTTATTAGGCATCAGAAGTTAATATTATAATTAGGCACTAGAAAATTAAATTAAGTGTTCGCTGCATATTGGCGCCACTCCATTTACGCCAGCTTTTGACTGAATCTCATGAGCTCTCACTTTTCATGAACAAATTTGGTGAAAAGTGAGGCAAAATTAAACTCCAAAATATATTTTCATAACTTCACTTTATAATCAGGATAATTAAAAATCTATTCTTCTATCAATATCTCGTACGCTATATTTTCCAGAAAGCATAGAAAATAATTATTTAAATACCAATAACCACTTCTAAGAAGTAAAAGTTCCAATTAATCGACGACAAAACTGAAAAAACACAAGCTTTAAATAACACCCCTCTGGCCCAAAGAGGGGTGAAGACAAATGCCAGATACAGCTTACGTTCTTAAGAAAGAAAATTTAGAACGCATAGCGCTCAAAAGGAAAGAAGAGGAAAGACTGGCAGCCATGCAGCCAATCGAACACCTCCTTTGCATGAATGGAGCAAAGCACGTCGACACATATGCCATCGACGGCATCAGAATGTATGAGCGAACGTCAGGACACACGGAATCAGTCGCACTAGTGTACGATGGACGATTAGACGGCATGGCCGCTTTACAGGTATCTTCGGCATCGAGAGCTCATCCTGGCATGATCACGGTCTTCTACACAACGAAAAAAAATCCAAAGGTTGGTGTGGGGCAGGAAGTAAGAGGGTTTGATCCCGCAGACATGCACTACTTCAGGGAGTCTTATCTCGATAGCACGGATACCGGCAATCAGGTTTCAGTCGAAATACAGGGCTTCGGAAAGCTCGAAAAAACAATAGTCGAACAGGCAAAAACCATCCTCGAAAAAGCACGACAAAGAACGTCATCAAAAGTGTAAGGGATTTTGCCAGAAAACACGAATTCTTGCATCTTTTGCGACATTTTGGCGCAGAATCAAGGGTACAGAGCAGGACCCCCTTGACCTTGTTTGTCGGGAAAATCACAGAAGTGCAGGCAAAAAGCCAGCGCTGACGGGAAAATGGCAGAAAGTGACGGTTTGAGGATTTGCCAATTTGGACCTGGTTGTTGAAACTGTCGGGATTTCTTGCGAATTCCTTGGTTCCAAGGCAAAAAGTTAATGCTTTGAATGAAGGATGAGTCGTCTTTTGAGAAAAGTCCTCTCTGCGGGCGTTTAACGCAGAAATCGGCATTTTTGATGCGAGAAAAAACTGCTTTGAAAACTTTTGATTAAAAGTTTTAAGCAATTCTAACAAGTTTTAACTTCAGCACATGTCGGGATTTCACTGGACACTGGACAGGCATCATAGGAAAATTTTTAAGCGCGGAAAATATTAAGGGTTTTGAAAAGAGGAAAACATGGAATTTTTGCTCG
>Ga0247727_10010791_pt1 | contig 16106 bp, 21 predicted proteins | sample WisWelCaveWW1625_FD_202498 | JGI IMG/M metagenome (GOLD analysis project Ga0247727, IMG submission 202498) | Biofilm microbial communities from Wishing Well Cave, Virginia, United States - WW16-25 | ecosystem: Environmental > Aquatic > Deep subsurface > Groundwater > Cave microbial mat | place... | reverse complement strand
TCGACCGAGGTGGAGGCGACGGCGGTCTGTTGCGCCCGTTTGACGACGAGCGGATCGATTTGACGTGGTCTGGCCATGCCTCCACTCTACCACTGTTCGTCTCATCTTGAAAGCGAATTAGAATGAGACCCTTTCACGCTGGTCGTTCCAAGCCGCGACGGATGCGGATCCGCCGTTCGACCAACCCGAACAGGAACCGGTCCAGTAGCAGTCCGAACAGGATGGTCAGCACCATGATGCCGAGCACGTGCGAGGCGTCGTTCAATTCGCGTCCCATATACAACAGATAGCCCAGGCCGACGCTGGATTTGATGAGTTCCGCCGAAACGGCGCCGTGCCAGCCCAGGGTCCATCCGAGTTTGATGCCGGTCACGATACCGGGCAGCGCGGCCGGCAAGATGATGCGATACGGCATGGCGTAGCCGGGTGTGCCCAACGTATCGCCGGCGCGCAGGAAGATGGGCGGAATGTGCAGGATGCCATCGGAGGTGGCGATGGCGATGGCCGCCACCGCACTCATGATGATGACGAAATAGATGCCCCGGTCGCTCAATCCAAAAATCAACAGCGAGATCGGCACCCAGGCCGCCGTGGGCAAGGTCTGCAAACCGAGGAACAGCGATTTTAGACAGCGATTGACGACGCGACTCATGCCCATGAGCATTCCGATGCCCAACCCGATCCCCGCCGCAATCGCAAAGCCGATGGCCATGCGCAGCAAGGTGGCCTGAATACTCGGCCAGAGCATCCCATCGGCGCCCAATTCCCACAGCCGTTTCGCGACGTGGAGCGGCGGCGGGAACAGGTAGTCGGGGATCAGTTCCAAGGCACACAGCAACTGCCACGCGGCAAACAACACGAAATAAAAGCCCACCACGTAGAAACGATACTTCCGTTCCGCGCTACTTTTCATGCGCGCCCTCCAGTTGGGCGGTGATCACGCCGGCGCACTCGGCCACCTGTGGATCATTGATGTCGCGCGGTCGCGGCAGGTCAATCGAGATTTCGGCCTGCACCCGGCCTGGCCGCCCGGTGAAGACCATCACCCGGTCACCCAGACAGGTCGCCTCGCGCGGGTCGTGCGTCACCGAGACGATGGTCTTGCGCGTACGCACGAGGATGTCCTGCAACTCGGTGTAAAGTTTCGCGCGCACCAGCGCATCCAGCGCCGGGAACGGCTCGTCGATCAACAAGACCTTCGGGTCCGGCGCCAGCGCGCGCGCCAACGCCGCGCGTTGTTTCATGCCACCGGACAATTCATGGATGGGCGACTCGGTAAACTCCTCCAGATGCATGAGCTTGAGCAACTCCATGGCTTTCTCGCGTCGCCGCCGGGGGCGAAAGCGATAGCGCGGCTGCCACCGCAAGCCGTACATCACGTTGTCAATCACGTTGAGCCAGGGAAACAGCGCCGCCTCCTGAAACATCATCAAGCGGTCGCTGCCGGGCCGGCCGACGGGTTGACCATCCAGCGTGATTTCGCCGGCTGACGGCGCTTCGAAGCCCGCGATCAGATTCAACAGCGTGGTTTTGCCACAGCCGGAAGGACCAAACAAAACCACGAATTCTCCCTCCCGGACTTCCAAATCCACCGGCTGGAGTGCTTCCACTATTTGGGTGCCGGTGTCGAACGTCTTGGCCACCTTGGACAGCCGTAACTTGACCGGGGCTTCCATGCGATCGCCTATTCCTCCACCGCCGGCAGGCTCTTTTCCTTCAACACCTCATTCAGCAATCGCAGCGAATAAATGCCGGTCAAGTCCGGCGGCGATCTCAGAAAACCAACCTGGTGGGCGGCCTCGGCGGACTTGCGCAGTGATGAACTGATTGGATCCCAAGTGAACTCCACCCGCTCCATCGCCCGGGCGATCACGGCGTCCGGCAGCGCTTTGCCCGTCTCCTTCTTCAGCTCCGCGTTCAGGATAGCGGCGGCGGCGACCTTGTCGGCGTTGATCTGCTGCATGACTTCGATGAGCGCTTCGAGAAGCTTTTTGACCAGCTTGGAATTGGCAGACAAAAACTCCCGGCGGACGATCAGGTGCGTCGTCACATACCGGCCCGCGGGCCAGAGCTTCTTCTCGTCGAGAAACAGCTCGCCGTCGCCCTCCAGTTCCAGCCGGGCCAGCCACGGCTCAACGGTCCATGCGCCGTGAATCTCCTTCTTCTGAAACAGCGTCAATTGATCGGGATTGGACAGCGGCAACAACGTCAGCGCGCCGCCCTTCTCCTTCAATGTGTAGCCGCGCTCGGCAAACCAGGTTCGCGCCGCCACGTCCTGCGTGTTTCCCAATTGCGGCGTGGCGATGATCTTGTCGTTGAAATCTTTCTCGGACTTGATGCCGGCATCCTTGCGCACGACCAGACCGGCGCCGCCGCTGGCGCAGCCGGCCACGATCACGAATTTCTCGCCCTTGGACTTGATGTAGCCATTGATGGCCGGATTCGGCCCGACGAACGTGGCGTCAATCGCGTCGCCGAAGAGCGCTTCAATCGCCGTCGGCCCGGCGTTGAAGGAACTCCACGTGATCGGCACACCCACCTTCTGCTCGAACTGCCCGCCCGCCCGCGCGTAAATGGCCGGCGCGTGGGTGATGTTCGGAAAATGCCCCAACCGCAACTCCCGCGCTTCGTCAGCTGCCGCCACGCAGATCGTCATCGTCAGGCACGCGACGAGAACCACGATGCCTTTGCCCATACCTGTTACTCTAGATACCATTGATGTCCTTGGCAATCTCGCAGGCAATTCCTGCCAGTTCGTCACCGCGTCACACGGCTCTCCTCAAGCAGCCCAACCCAGTGTTTACGGTTCGGGCGGAGGTGTCTCCTCCTCGGGTTTTTCCTTCTTCCTGGGCTTCTCTTTGCCGGGGCTTGATCCTTTGACCTTGCCGGGCGGAGTCTTTTCTTCTTCTGGCGGCTGTGGTGGAGTTAGTTCGGCGGGTGGCGGCGCAGGCGGAGGCACGGGCCGAGCGGGCGCGATCACCCGTCCTTTGCCGCGGTCCTTCTCGGCGCTCCTGCGCCGGCGTTCCATCTGGGCATCATCCGGAATAGCCGGGGGGCGTTGCGGCCACAGTCGAGGCCGGGACTTCGCGGGCGGCTCGTCAACCTTGGCCGGCGGCCCAACAAACACCGGCTGGCTGGGTGTGATCGCGGGTTCATTTTTCTCACGGGCAACGGGTGCCGGTGCGTTGCCTTTGCGTTTGAGCGCAGGTGGAACGGATTCCTTGCCCGCCAATTCACGCACGGTCGCGGTGCGGATGCGTTTGGCGGTGGCCTTCTCAAGGGCGGCGGTCGCCGGGCCCTCGTTGACGACCACGGTGGTTGGGCTGCCTTGCACGATGGTTTTCTCCACGCGCTTGATCTTGGTGATGTTGACGGTCTGGTTGATGATCGTGGTGTTGTTGACGATGACGTTCCGCGGCCTGATCGGCTCGTGGAAATGCCGATGCTGCACGAACACAAACCACGCCGGCTCGACGCGGATATGCTCGGCGTAAATCACTTCGCCGTGGAAACGCACATGCGGGGGCAACGGTGCCCACCCGACGTAGCCGCCACCTTCCCGCCAGCAAACCCAGGACGGTCCCCACACCACATCCGGCACCCACATCCAGCCGTGGTGCGGATGCAGATACCAGCGTCCGTAGTGATAACACGCCCAAGCCCACGGTTCGTCACTGACCCAGTACCAGCCGCAATCCGTCCACACCCAGTACCCCGAGCAATAGGGCCGCCAACCGGCCGCGACGTGATGCGGTCGCCAGCACCGACCATGATCCTCCACTTCGACCCAGACGCCGTGCGTCGCCAGCGGCTCGTGAAAATCACTGACGTGCGTGACGGAGAAGCCGAATGCCACCGATGTGTGATCCGCGCGCACCGGCGTCTGCACCAGGACTGCCAGAGCCAGTCCGGCAGCCCAAACGATCAAACGTTGCGTTCTCATGACTCGTCGTTGCTCCCTATAATCGGTTCAGGCCGGGCGACGGCGCGCGATCAAACTGATCACGGCCACAAACAACGCCGCTCCAATGATGGACCAAATGATCGGAAACGCCTTCCCGCCGACACTGACCACAAACATCTCTGGCAGACCGAGTGCCCCGGCCAGCCACATGCCGATCAGCGCTCCGATGAATCCGAGCGCAATCGAGGCGAGAACACCGCGGGATGAAAATCCGACGATGGCCTGCCCGATCGCGCCGATGATACCGGCAATGATCAGTAGAATGATAAAATCCATGAATGTCATACGTTCCTTTCAGCGCCCTTTCGGGTGACGTTTTAATCGGTGATGCCTCAAGACCGTGCGCGCGGCCACTTCCTTCGCACGCCGACCATACCGGCCACTCTGGCGGGCCTGACGCAAGATGTGTTCATACATGCGCTGCTCGTTCGGCCCCACGCCCCGGACAGGTTTGCGTTCTGGCATGATGCAATCCTTTCTCTTGGCCACCGCATCGACTTGCGAATTGTTAAGACGCGCTGTCACTACTAACAAGTTAACGCGATCTCCGGCCCAGGCAATCGGGCGACTGGCTGGTTCTCCCCTCGGAGATTTGCCGAGGGTGGATGAGACGATCTTCTGAGGAACGTTGATGCTGGAGGATTACACCGGCCAGTTCTTCGAGCGTATCATTGAGTCCTGGGGCGTGGGCGTTCATTTCTACCTCGACGGACGCCGGTGCGCGCGCTTCCTTGGCCGGCGGCCGGGTTTGAGACCCACGTCACGGACCACATCGAATTCCTTGGCGAACTCCGCGTCATCGGTCAACCGCAAGATTTTGAATTGGCCGTCGGCGCGTCCCGCGCCCACCTTCCGTTTGCGGTACTTGTCGAATTCGCCCCGGCGCACGATGCGCAGCACGGGTGGGTCGAGCCGTGCGGATTTTCGCTTGGAAGCATACTCGGTGTTGTGCGCGCACAAGGATTCATCCAGTGCCCGCACGATTTGTTGGAGCCGCGCCGGCCCCGGCGCCTTGTCGAATTCCGCCAGAAACACGTAGTGGGGCGTGTGGCCGTTCATTTCGCCGACGGCCGCGATGAAATCGGATTGGCTCTTGACCGGGCGAAACGCCTCCTCGGCGGCCGCCAGCACCTGGGTTTCGGATAGTTTCTCGCCCGTGAACGACACGATGCCCCGGCCCTTTTGCACGAAACGGATCATCGGCGTTTTCTGGAAGTAGGCCGCCACCTCCACGATGTCATTCATGTCGTAGCGGTACAAGCCGCCCAGCGTGGTCACGTACACGAAATAGCGCTTGCCCAACTCCACCTCGTTCACAGTCAGTAATTCAGTGCCGCGCGGTTTGCGGTCTTTGTCGGCGGGGAAGAACTCGTAAACGTTGGTCGCGATGGCCAGCACCCCGGTATCCACGTCATCAAACAACGGCACTGAACCGCGGTGCTCGCTCGCCAGATAGCCGAGGTCGCGAATGGGAATGTCTTTGGGGAAATACGGCCGCAATTTCTCCAAATACGTTCCCACCGTCCCGCCCTGCCAGCACGCAATCGCCGCCAGCTTCGGCCAAATCGCCTTGGGCAGAAGCCGGCGCCTGTGCCGGGCCGCCGCCCGACGCAACTCCTCCGCGCGCCCCGGATTGGGCGGCACATATTCCTCGATCTTCTTGTAAAGGCGACGCGGCACATTGAAGCGGGACGATAACCCGCCAACGCGCACGTCGTGAATGAGTGAGTCGGTGTGCTGCGCCAGCCGCTCGCACAACACCAACACCGTGCTGGGATTGACCGTCACGATCAGGCTCAACGACTGCGCGACCGCGATACGAAGGATGGTGTAGTAGCGTGTTTCGTAGTCTTCAATTTCGAAGACCTCGTACGGACACGCGTACAACGATTGCAGCAGGCCGGGGATGTTCCGGTAGGCGTGACCCGACTCCGCCCCGCAGGGCGTGCCATCCGGCGCCCGCGTTTCCATCTCGGGGCTGACCACCGACAGGATTTTCTCTGATAAAATCCCCGGGTGGTCCTTGTAAAACGCGCTGAGCCACACCTTCATCAAATCGGCTTTGGCCTTGCGGCTCTCGGGCGTGACGGGGATGTATTTCGACTCGCCCGTGGTGCCGCTCGTCATCGCAAACAACACCGGCTTCTCCGCGGTCAACTGCCCGCGTTTGCCGCGCAGTTGCGCCTCGATGTACGGCTTGAGATCCTCATACGTGCTGATCGGGACGCTCTTTTGGAAGGCGCGGAAGGTCTTGAGGCGACGAAAGTCATACTTCCTTCCAAACGCCGTCTCCTGGTTTTTCTCCAGAATCCTCCGCAGCAGTCTTCGCTGCGCCAGCCGGGGATGACGGCATTGTTTTTCAAACTCGTTGACCGTCAACGGCCCGGTCAGCGACATCATCGCTTTGGCCACCAGCGACATCGTTGCCCCCTTCCTCTTCTTTAGTGATGAGCACACGTTTCTGCACCCACCGGTTCAATTCGTTTTCATCCACCTCCACCCCCAGCCCGGCCGCCTCCGGCAAACGCGGCGCACGTCCGCCGTACCCGAGTTGCAAACACGGATGCACCGGATCGATGCGCAACAGATGCTTCCCGTAACAGCCTTCCAGATACCGCGCCTCGCGCACCGCCGAGATCAGGATGAGTTGGGCCGCCGACAACAGCGAGGACTCGCCCACCTGACAACCGATCTGCACCGTCAACCCCGCCCGCGACGCCTCCGCACACCGTCGCGCCGCGGCGATCAATCCGCCGCACTTGGAAATGCGCACATTCACGCCCGTGCAAGCGCGCCGCTCGATCAACCGCGTCAATGAGGCCCGGTCGCTGAAGCTCTCGTCCGCGATGATCTCCGCATTGGTCTCCCGCACCAACATCGCCAGCCCCTCCCAGTCGTTCGCCGGCACCGGCTGCTCCACGCAGTGAATACCGACCCCCTGCAGCGCCCGGATATTCTGGAGAGCGCCCGGTGCGTCCCAGGCCATATTGGCGTCCACGCGCAGTTCACAGTCGTGGCCCAGTAGCCGGCGCGCCAAGCGCCCCGAGGCAGGCACGTCGCCTTGACCCACTTTCAATTTGACCTGATCGAAGCCGAAGAGCCTCAGTTTGATCAGCGTCCCCCACCCGCCATCGGCCGACACCACCGCGCTGTATCGAGGACAAACACCCACCGTCTCACCCAATCTCACCGGCACCTGAAACGCGCGCCCGAAGGCGTCGAGCAACGCCAAATCCACCGCGCACCAGGCAGCTAGGTGCGGCGCGCGCCCATCACTGCCGGCCAGGAACTGCTGCACGTCGGCCAACGACGAAAATTCCATTCCAATCAGTTCCGGTAAGATCGCCCGCCACAACAACACAAACGCGTCGTCGCGCGTCTCGCCGGTCACGTATGCGCGGGGCAAACACTCACCGAATCCCACCGCGCCGGTATCCGTCACACACTTCACAAACAAGCTCTCGGAACTGGTCCGCGCCGCCGCCGCGTGGCGGAACGCGCGCCGAAACGGCAAATCAACACTCATGAGTTCAAAGCGCGACACTCGGGGCATAGCGCTCACCTCCAAACCGGTCCAGCCACCACGCCAGGTCGCGGAAAAAATCATCCCGCTGTTCGCTGAACTCGATCACGTGCCGTGACCGGTCGTAGCGGACCAGCAGTTTGTGCCGGGCCGGCAACGACCAAAAGAACCGCTCGTTGGCCGCGTGATCGCAAATGGGATCATCGCCCGCGTTGGCCATGAACTGCGGCATGGTCAACAAGTGACGATGCGCCTGAATGAAGCGGCGTGCCCGTACCACCTCGAAGTAAAACGACGCCGTCGCCGTGCGCAACCGCATCTCATCCTCGTGGATGAAGCGCACGCATTCCTTCAACTCCGAAAACATCTCCGCCCGCAACGGGATCGGGATGCAGGCCGGCAGCCGGGAAGTTTTCGACCAGAGAATCTCCAGCTTCCGCCCGAAGCTGGCGCTGACTTTGGTGTGGATGCCCGACGACGCCTGGATCAGCGATGCCACCATTTCCGGATAGCCCGTGGCGAACAATACCGCCGGGATCGCGCCGAAACAGTGGCCGAACAAATGCACCTTCTCCACGCCATGCCGCGTTCGCGCGCAGTCCACCACTGCCCGCACGTCCTGCATCATCTCGCGAAAATCCCGGCACTCACGCCGTTCCCCATCGCTCAGTCCCGACCCGCGCCGGTCCAGCGCATAGACGGGACAACCCAAATGCCCCAGAAACCGTTGCGATTGCACGAACCAGCCGGAGTGACTCTGCAACCCGTGCAACAGCACGATCGGCGTCCGCGTGCCGCTACTACCGGACACACGCACGGCCAGCCGCGTGCCGTCCTCGCCGGGCACATACTCGACCGCCGACTGTCCAAGCTGCTCGGTCGGCTGGAAATCCACTGACTGACTCCTTTCTTTGTTTTCGCCCGGTCCAATCACTGCGTCGCGACCACCGGGCTGCCGGTGTCCTGCTTGCCGGCTTTCAATTCCTCGCGCGCCTTGGCCGCCAGCTTTTCGTACCGTCCTTTGATCCGGTCGAGTTCGTCCTGCGACAGCTCTTCCAGGTCGAGCAGGGCATTGTGCGCTTTGCTGGTGCGGATCAACTCATCGAGCTTGATTTGCAGCGCCTCACTGTCGCGGTGCTGGGTGTTCTGGATCAGAAACACCATCAGGAACGTCACGATGGTCGTGAACGAGTTGATGAACAACTGCCACGTATTGCTAAACCCGAACAGCGGCCCCGTCACCAGCCAGCCCGCGACCACCACCACCGCCATCACAAAGCCGACCGGATGCCCGGCCGCGCGCGAGCCGGCCCTGGCGCACGTGGTAAACCATCGCCGCCGCGATTGGCCGCCATGATTTCTGCGGTGGTGATGTTCTGGTCGTTTCATGACCGCACGCTAATCTCACCGACCTTCCGGTTGGCGGCAATGGTCGAAAATTCCGAACCGGCCCTCCGTCGAATGTCGCAGGCCGCCTGGGCAGAAATACCGGTCACTCGCGGCTGATCAACCGGCTGAACGGTTGTAACGGACTGACGTGGTCGCCGATGATTTTCGCGATGGACAGCATCGGCATGGCCAGCAGGGCGCCGGTGACACCCCACAACCAGCCCCAAAACAACAGCCACACGAACACCACCAGCGGATTGATGTCGAATCGCTTGCCGAGAATCAGCGGCGTGATCCACATGCCCTCGATGCTGGCCAGTCCCAGATACGCGGCCGGGGCGGCCAGCGCGTACGCCGCATTCTCGAAGGTCAACAAGGCCGCCAGTCCCACCAGGATTTCGCCGATCGCCGCGCCGAGGCCGGCATTGATCAGCGTGATCGTCGCCAGATACCGCGAGATTTCGTGCTCGGTCGCCTGCATCATCTCGGCGGCCTCGCCCGCCGGCACACCGCCCGGCAACAACGCGAGCAGTTTGTTGAGCAGTTCCGGTCCGCAGGCCAACAGGAAGTACAACAGGAAAATCGTGACCAACGCCGTGACCACAAACCGCGGCGCAGCTCTGAACATCGCGTCGCGCAAGCTCGGTTTCTTGAGCTCCACCACCTCGTTGCCGGTTTCCGCGGCCGGACGGGCGAACTTCTCCACCTGTTCGGCGGCCCGGCCGACCGTCATCACCGGACGCAGCAAGGTCCGCAGCTTCTCATTCGCGTGTTGCAGACTGGCCGGCGCTTTCTCGACCCACTTCATGGCCGGCTCATAAATCTGCGCCAACCCCAGCCCCACCGCGCCGAGCAGCCCGACCATCACCATCGTCGCCGCAACGCCCCGCTGGATGCGTCGCCGACACAGCGCGCGCACCGCCGGTTGCAACAGGAAACTCAGCACGAGCGCCAGCGCGACCGGCTTGAAAACATCGCGGGCCAGATACAGCCCGCCCAACACCGCCAGCACGGCCAACGCAATCGCGGCCCCGCGCCAGCCGGTCGTCTCCCACGTCCCGGCCAGTCGCGGCGGTTGCGAACGAGCTGTCATATGCGCCTGATGTGCGCGTGACTCAGCCCGGCGGCCGTCCCTTGGAGTAGTACGTGCCATCCTGCCAGAACCCCAGATCGGCGACTTCCTCCACCTTCGCTACGCCGCTGTCGCACAGCTCCAGCCACAGATCGGCGTGACAACGCGCCGCCGTGCCGGCAACGTACACTTGACCACTCATCAACATGAACGCCACCGGCAATGGCTGGCCGATGCGCACGGGCACGTCCTGGCTTTCGACCCCGTTCAGGATCTCGACCTCGATCCGTCGCGGCGAGCCGGCCAACCACCCGCTCGATGAACGCCCCCGGTTCAGCCGGCTCTGTCTCGTTCCGATTCGATGATGCTCTTTCATGACGCCTCAATCATAGACCGGCCCGTGGCGTCAGCAATGGCGGGTGCTACCGTTCTTTGCCTCAGCAACCTGTCGGAGTCACGCTGCGATGAAATGCCGAGGGCGCGATGAGAGCAAAGAGTCGCGCCCGCGCTTGGCAGCCATCTGGGTTGTAGGAGCGGCGTCCCCGCCGCTCCTACAAATCGCGTACAGGATGCACCGCATTCCCCCACCGTTTGATTTCCTGTAGTGCGCGAAGACGCGCGCCCCCGCCAACCATCCGCCGGCACTTGGTCGGCCAATTTCGGCTTGTTCAGGCCCGCCGGGAGCGCTTATAAGCTCACTTTATTTCAGAGGATCAATCAATGAATCGAATGAATCCGAAGCCGGCGGGAGAAGAATCAGAGTCCAGAGTGCCAACGGATCTTCGCCAAGCTCTCGCGGCGACCCCGCTGGCGAGGGCTCAGTGGAGCGATCTCACGCCGATCGCGCGCCGGGACTTTATTAGTTGGATCGACTCGGCCAAACAACCGGAAACACGTCGACGCCGGATCGAGAAGGCCGGCTCGATGCTGGCGGCCGGAAAGCGACGCCCCTGCTGTTATTCAATCGTGTCCCTGAATCTTCACCAAGCCCTCGCGGCGACCCCGCTGGCGAAGGCGCAGTGGAACGAGCTCACGCCGATCGAGCGCCGGGACTTTATTAGTTGGATGGACTCCGCCAAAGAACCGGAGACACATCGACGCCGGATCGAGAAAGCCTGCGCGATGCTGGCGGCCGGAAAGCGACGCCCCTGATGGATTCTTTCATTCTTCTGCAGCCAACAATCCAAAACCCGGGCGTCAAGGGTTGAAAAAAGTAGGCAACAAATTCGCAATGGAAAGGGATTAAATGATCAGTAATGCCACCAAACGTTCGATTCTTCGATGCATTCACCTTATCTTGAGCATTCCGATACTCGGTTATATTTATGAACCGGCTTCGGAAGTTCAACAGTATGCCGGCGGTGTTCGATTTATCTTCGTTCCTGCAATGATCCTTTCGGGATATTGGATGTATTCAGGCGTAATCTTCGCCATCATTGGCGTTGCGGTATGGCTCGGTGCATATCGCCTGTCTGGATGTGGGGCGGCTCTGCTGAGTCAGGTCGTGCTATTCATCGCGCGGAAGACTTGGTTAATGATTCGTGCGCGACGTTCAAAGTGATCGGGCCTATTGGAGGAATATTTTCATGCGCGCCATATGTTTGACCAAATACGGTTCCATCGACAACTTCATTAGAACAGATTTACCTACGCCGGCACCCAAACGTGGGCAGGTTCGAGTGAGAGTTCATTCCTCTGCAGTTGGCCCCGCAGATTTCAAAGTTGCGATGCGACTGGTCAAATTTCTTCATGGTCGAAAATTCCCAATGATCCTAGTTTCGGTGTACAGCCAAACAAATATTGCAAAGCACCCACTTTAAAGAATGAGGCGCAGCCGGATAGGGCTGAAGGTAGGCGCGTGAACACGCTCTATGAAGAAACGACCCACAAAAGGCAGTCGGAAAGAAATGAAGTCCCCCAAATTCAAATCCGTTGAGGATTATCTAGCCGCACAGGACCCGACGAAAGCCAGGACGCTCCGGTCCGTCATTGATTTGATTCTGGCCGAATTTCCGGAACTGGAGTCCAAAATTTCCTGGAACGTGCCGACCATCCACCGGGGTGGGAAGTATGTAGTTGGCGTTTGTGCCTACAAGCATCATTTAACATTTTCAGCCTGGAGTCCTCGTGTCATGGAAGACTTTAAGGTGAGGTTGGGGAAGTTTGTCGTCATGCAGAACTGCTTTCAAATCCCTGTCGATTGGGAAATCGATAGAGAATTAGTGAAGGATTTGGTCCGGGCCAGACTCGCCGAGCTCGATTAGTCTGCGAAATGTCCTCGTTTATTTTCAGGTCCATCGTTGGGCTTGGCGTGAGTTGCAGAAGCACAGAAGGCCTTACCTGGTCGAGTAAGCCGGCAGGCAAACTCTGACCAACGAATGATCGGGCGGCTTTGGCCGGCGGGGGCGCACGTTCGCCGCGCGCCCAGTGGATGGCAAACCGGGTGAGCGTCGCGGCGCCGGGCAGGGAGAGCTTGCGCTTGATGCCTTCGCGATGGGTGAGGACGGTCTTGGGGCTGATGTGCAAGCGGCGGGCAATCTCACCGGTGCTGTAGCCGTCGCCGATCAATTGGAAAATCTCCAACTCGCGGTCGCTCAACTCGTCCACCGGCGATGTGGTCTCGCCGCTGCGGTGACCGGCAATCCGGTTGAGAATCTTCCCGGCCACCCGCTCGCTGACGTACACCTGACCGGTGCGCACGCGGCGAATGGCTTGAATGAGGGCGTCGGTCGTCTCCTGTTTCATCACGTACCCGCGAGCGCCCGCCCACAGCGCGCGCTCGGCGTACAACGATTCGTCGTGAACGGACAGCACAATGACCGGCAATTTCGGTTGCCGGACTTTCAGATCCTTGATCAGTTCGATGCCGTTCTTGCCCCCCAACGAGATGTCCACGACCGCCATGTCAGGCTCGTGCGCGGCCACGGCCTCGAGCGCCTCCGCGGCGCTCGCGGCTTCCGCGCAGACAACCAGGTCCGTCTCGCGGTTGATGCGTTGCGCGACGCCTTCGCGCAGCAGCGGATGATCGTCCACAATCAGAATCCGCGTGCGATCTTCGGTTGTTCGCTTGGATGATTTGGCCGGCATGCTGATCTGCCGCTGTTTTAATTACCGGACTTAACGGGAAAAGTACAGCACAGGCTCGTCCCGCCGCCGCGGCGGCGGCGCACACTGAGTTGGCCGCCAATGGACCGGACGCGGTGGTTCATGATTTCCAAACCCATTCCCGCGCTTTTTGGCATCCGCCGGGGAATCCCCCGGCCATCGTCCTGCACGGTGAGCGTGGCGAGATCGCCCGTGGATTTCAGCGAGAGGACAATGCGCCGGGCTTTCCCGTGCGTGATGGCGTTGTGGATCGCCTCCTGCGCGATGCGATAAACGTGGCCGGCGGTTTCATGCTGGTGCACCGGGACCGGCCGACGGCAAGAGAACCGGCACGAGATGGAAAACAACGCCGCGATCGTGGCCGCCAGCTCCTGCAACGCCGTCATCAATCCCTCCGCTTCCAAACGCACGGGATTCAAGCCGTGCGCCAACTGTCGCGCCTGATCGATCGCCTCACCGAGCAGCGCCGCGACACGCGCCGCCTCGTCGGCCTCGGGCAATGATTTGTCCGCCAGCTTGGCTCGCAAGTTGTCGGCGATGTACGCCACGCCCGCCAGTTGCTGGCACAACCCGTCGTGCAGGTCGCGCCCGATGCGTTGTTGTTCGCGTTCGCTGATCTCCAACAACTGCCGTTCCACCCGTCGCCGGCCCATGAGCTGGCCGACCTGGCTGCAAATCCCCTCCAACATTTCCAGCAACGGCTTGTCGGGCGCGCGGACTTGGCGGCTGAAAACCAGGATCACACCCAGCACCTCGTCGGCGAGCCGGATCGGGAAGGCGAACGCCGAACGCAACCCGTAGCGGGCCGCCAACTCGCGCCTGCGCACCCGATGATCGCCCTGCAGATCGGTCACCCAGACCGGTCGGTTTTTTCGCCAGGCCCATCCGGCCAGACCTTCACTGCGGGTCACCATGCTCAGCCGCGTGCGCTTGGCCAATGCGGCCCACTCACCCCGGGCCGCCGGCCAGGTTTGCGTGCAGCACAGCGCGTTCGCGTCCGGGTCCACCCGCCACAATTCGCCCCAGTCGCAGCCGAGCGTTTCGCAGATTGCCTGAAAAACCTTCGGCATCGCCTCGACAACGGTGGACGACTCGGCCAGCGCCTGGGTGGTTGCGTACTGCACGTGCAACCGCTGCTCGGAGCGGCGGCGTTGGCGGACATCCTGGGCCAGAATCAAGTAACACTCCCGGCCGCCAAACGGAATCAGCGCCACGCCCACTTCCACGTCCAGAACCGTGCCGTCTTTCCGGCGGTGATGGAACACGCCCTCCAGCCCGTTGGCCAGCACCGCCCGATCCAGGCGCGCGCGCCGGCAGTAGCGAAGGAAATCGCGAAACTCGTCCGCCGGGCACAGTGCCGCCAACGTCAGTCGGGCGAACTCATCGCTGGAATGGCCATACAACGCCAGCGCCGCCTCGTTGACCGCCAGAAACCGCAGCGTCTTGCGGTCGCAGATCAAGCGCGGGTACGGTGTCTTCTCGAAGAACAACCGGTGCTGCTGCTCGGCGGCGGTCAACGACTCCATCTCCCGCTGCACCAGGATCAGCGCCTTGCGCGCGCGCTTCAGCGCCGTCATCTCGGCACTGGCTGCCGGACCGCGGCGTGACTTGACCATCAACATCCGGCTCGCGGTGCGTGGATGCGAAAGCGCGCTCACGGCGTTCAGTCTAGGACGAGGGACAATTGATGCAAGGGCAAAATGGGGTCGTAACCTGATCCGAAACGAAAACGGCGGAGAAAGTTGAAGAACTCTCTTCGCCGTCGCCTGCTGTGGCAGAACTACGCCTTACGGTACCGTCTTGGTGGCCGGATCGCTTCGAGCACACCACCTCGCCGGTATGCCGTCGCCAAAAACAGGATTGACGCCGCCGCCGAATCGCCGAACACTGGCCCCGATCCTTGCCACGCTCGGAGCGTGGCGAGCGGGGCCGTCCGCCACCGGGCAGAAGAGGATGGCTATGAATACAGAAGAGTGCTCAATGACCCAACGGGGGAAAAGATGTACGTAACGAAAAACCTCCAAGAGAAATATGTGTTTGCGCGTGTGATGCGCGAGACGAAGATGCACTCGCAGTATTTTACCCTGAAGCAGCACGAGACTTGGGAGCAGGCTGAAGAGGCGGCGCAGAAATGGATCGCGGAGTTGCTGCCGACGCTGCCGGCCAAGATGTCGAGCGAAGGGCGGATGACGCGCCGCAATCATTCGGGAGAAGTCGGCGTCTACCGGTCCAAGGGCATTGTCCGCAAGCGGAATGGGCGCGAGTACGAATGTCCGCGCTGGGTGGCGCGCTGGGTCGGGTGTCCGCTTCGTGGTGGCCTGAGTTGGTCGATCATCCAATTCGACGAAGACGGTGCTTACGTGCTGGCCGTGTTGGCCCGCAGGCAGCGGTCGGTGAACCGCGACGCCTTGCTGACACATTTTGATTCGATTCTCGGCAGGAAGGAGTACAAGGAAGTCTTGGCGCAAAGAGAAAACCGCCTACATGAGAGGAAAGACACATGAGCACAATTCGATTCAAGTGTCCACGGTGCGGAGGCGGGACGTTCAGAGTGCTTCGAAAGGATTTACAGTCGCATGACAGGATAACGTGCGATAAATGCGGCTTCTCCGACACGTACGAACGTGTCGTCGGTCCGCAGGCAAAGAAGATTGCTGAGGGCGCAATCCGAAAAGCGTTCAAAGGATTTCGCTAGGCATCCGAAAGCCCACAAGAGACGCATACATGAGTGACCCTGCAACTTCGCTTTTTGAGAAAATCTCATCATACAATCTCTTCAATTATCTTTTCACCGGCGCTGTGTTTCTGATCGGCGTTGACCGAATTGCCGGGACGCAATGCGTCGCATGGTCTTTAATCGCGTTTGTACTTGTTGCGTACTTCATGGGCATGGTCCTGAGCCGCATTGGTTCGCTAATCATCGAGCCGGTCTTAGAGCGTGTTTTGAAAGGTGTGATTACGGGTGCAGCCGCTTCAACATGAGCCGAATCATCGCCACGTGAATCATCGTTTCACTGGTCGTCAGAAGTTGTTCGTAGTCACAGCGCAACCGG
>Ga0247727_10010790_pt1 | contig 16106 bp, 14 predicted proteins | sample WisWelCaveWW1625_FD_202498 | JGI IMG/M metagenome (GOLD analysis project Ga0247727, IMG submission 202498) | Biofilm microbial communities from Wishing Well Cave, Virginia, United States - WW16-25 | ecosystem: Environmental > Aquatic > Deep subsurface > Groundwater > Cave microbial mat | place... | reverse complement strand
TCACGGGCACGGCGAATAAATACGACGTTGTCGCCAATTGCAACGGCGGCGGTTTTAACGGCCAGATGGAAGCGATTCGTCTGGGCATTGCCCGCGCGTTGCTGCTGGCCGATGCCAACTTTCGCAAAGCTCTGCGCGCCGATGGGTTATTGACCCGCGACCCGCGCATGGTCGAGCGCAAGAAGTACGGCTTGCACAAGGCTCGTCGCGCACAACAGTTCAGCAAGCGCTAATTTTTAGCAGCCCACCAAGTTCCTAAAAGAGGTTGTCCATGAAACCCGGTATGCATCCGGAAATGAAGAAAGTGACCATACGTTGTTCGTGCGGCGCCACGCACGAGACGCTTTCCACGGCGACGGATTTGCACGTCGACATTTGTTCGAAGTGCCATCCCTTTTATACAGGGGAGGAGCGCCTCGTCGACACCGAGGGCCGCGTGGAAGCTTTCGAGCGCAAGTACGGCTTGAAGAAAGCGAAATAAGCAAAGCGTCGGCCGTTTCCGAGTTTACTCTGAGCGGGCCGGCGCCTTTTATTTTATAAGACTATGCGATTTGAAACCAAAGCGATTCACGTCGGGCAAGCGCCCGACCCGAACTCCGGCGACGTGATGCCCCCGATTCACTTGAGCACGACTTTTGCTCAAGCAGAGCCGGGAATGCACAAGGGCTACGACTACAGCCGTGGCGGAAACCCCACTCGCGAAAATTTTGAGGCGGCACTGGCAGCTTTAGAAAACGCCCACTATGCAAACGCGTTTTCTTCGGGGTTGTCGGCCACTCTTGCAATCGCTGGACTACTCAAGACGGGCGAGCATCTTCTCTCTATTGACGATACCTACGGCGGCACTTTTCGCTTGTTTGAGCGCGTGCTTCGCCCCTACGGTCTAGACTTTAGCTACGTCGATATGTCCGACGCGGGTAAAATCAAACTACAAAAAAATACAAAAATGATCTGGCTGGAGACGCCGACCAACCCGCTTCTCAAAATTGCTGACATCGCGGCGATCGCGGCGCGCAAGGGCAAAGCCGTGCTCGTCGTCGATAACACCTTTGCTTCGCCTTATTTGCAAAACCCCTTGGACTTGGGCGCCGATATCGTCATGCATAGCACGACCAAATATCTCAATGGGCACAGCGATGTCATCGGCGGCTGCGCGATGACCAAGAGCAAAGCTATTTATGAACATCTCAAGTTTTATCAAATGGCGGTCGGCGGCGTGCCCGCTCCGTTTGACTGCTGGCTCGCTCATCGCGGCTTAAAGACGCTGCCCATTCGTATGAAAGCGCATTGCGAGAATGGGCAAGCCATCGCCGAATTTTTGAAGGCTCACAAAAAAGTCTCCAGCGTGTATTATCCGGGTTTGCCCTCTCATCCTAATCACAAGATTGCGGAAAAACAGATGCGCGGTTTCTCGGGAATGCTTTCATTCGAAGTCAAGGGCAATTACCGAAAATTCCTAAAAGCTCTGAAAATTTTCACGCTGGCTGAGAGCTTGGGCGGCATCGAATCGCTCATCAATCATCCGGCTATTATGACGCACGCCTCGTTGCCCGCCGAAGAACGCAAGCGACGCGGCATCGGCGATTCGCTCTTACGGTTGTCCGTCGGCATCGAGCACCGGCAAGATTTAGTAGACGATTTGAACCAAGCCCTCGCCAAGGCGTAATATCTCGTGAGTTAAGAATTTTAAACTTTTTAATAGAGAGATCGCAGAGCATACAGAGTTGGTGTTAATAAATTTTGCTCAATGATTTTTGCGATGACTCACTCTTAGTAAAATAATTTTAGAGGAAGTGATTATGCGCGTTGCCAAGAATCTCCTAGAACTCATCGGCCAGACGCCGATGGTCGAGCTGTCTCGCATCAATCCCTACAAGAACGTTCGCTTGTTGGCGAAATTAGAGTATTTGAACCCGGGCGGCTCGGTCAAAGATCGCATTGCCGTCCCGATGATCGAAGCGGCGGAGCGCGAGGGCAAACTCAAGCCCGGCGGCTGGATTGTCGAGCCGACTTCGGGCAATACGGGAGCCAGCATTGCGCTGGCTGCCTTGCTGAAGGGCTACAAAGTGGCTTTCACGATGCCCGATAAAGTGAGCCCTGAAAAAATAGATTATCTCCGAGCGCTTGGGAGCGAAGTGCACGTCTGCCCAACCGCCGTAGGGCCCGACGACCCGCGCAGCTATTACTCGGTCGCGCGACGCATCGCCAAAGAGCGCCCCGCGTTTCACCCCAATCAATATGACAATATGTTCAATCCCGAGGCGCACTATCGTTCTACCGGCCCGGAAATTTGGCAACAGACCGAGGGTAAGCTTGACGCGTTTATTTGCGGCGTCGGCACGGGCGGCACGATCAGCGGCACGGGAAAATTCTTAAAAGAAAAAAACGCCACAGTGAAAATTGTGGGCGCCGACCCCGAAGGCTCGATGATTTATTCCGAATTCTATGGCAAGCCGCATGATATTCACACCTATTTGGTCGAAGGCATCGGCGAAGATATTATTCCCGGCACGCTCAACCTAAAAATTATTGACGAGATCATTCGCGTGAGCGACAAAGAGTCGTATGCGATTGCACGCGAGTTGGTACGCAAAGAGGGCGTGATGACCGGCAGCTCCGGTGGGTCGGCGATGCTGGCCGCGCTGCGTTATGCCGAGAAAGTGAAGCAAGGCACGCTCGTCGTGCTCATCCCCGATTCGGGTCGAGCCTACTTGGGCAAAGTCTATTCAGATCAATGGATGCGCGAGAAGGGGCTTCTCTAGAAAAAGAAGTCTGTCTATTTTGTAGTTGCTGAGTTCTCTAAGAAAAAGAACGCCGAAATCATAAGGAGGTCTGATGCGACTCTCTTCTCTCAGAAAGCGTGGGTATCTTCTATTGTGTTTTATAGGGTTATCTTCACTCACCAGCGGTTGCGATTATTTACCGATACCCGGAGACGGTTCGACTCCGCTCCCGGTCTCTTTTTATGATTTTTTCGAGAACGGGCTGGGCAATTGGAGCAAGGGTAACGATTTGCCCGACGACCCCAATCGCCCCGGGAAAAAAGTAGACTGGCATATTGAGACGAGCGCTCTTCAGAAACAAGACGGAACCTATGCAGCAGAATTTTATCTGGACGGGACTCAGGACGATGGCACGATCTGGCTCTCGCGCAGCTTCAAAGTTCCCCTGGGCAAACCCGTGGCAGCGCATATCTATTTTTCTCTCTGGAGCGAGAGTGAGAGCTTTAACAAGCTGGCTGAAGTCGTCGCTTATGCGGGAGCGCAACCCGCTGTTATGGAGAGCCATTTTTCAGACAGACAAGCAGCCAATCAGACCAAAGGCTGGAAAGCCTATCACTACCAAATCACCGTGCCCAAGCACAACGGACTCGTCTGGGTTGCCTTCGGCATCAGCGCTCTTTTTGAGACCAAGCTCACGTATTATCTCGATACGGTGAAAATACAGATCGAGTAATGGGCTAAACAAAAAATAAACGGGGCAAGCCTGAGCCTACCCCGTTTCAATTTCTCTTTTGTAGCTTACTCAGATTAGAACAAATCGTACTTAAAGCTTACATCAAAATTCCATTCGGGCTCTTCGTAGCCTGTACCTAAGCTGGCTTGAAGCGAAAAAGCCACGCTCATCGACGCCTGCAACTGCATTCGTATCATGAAGTCTGCCGTATGCAACTCTTTCATTGAATTGGGTTCTTGTATGTGATGGTAGCTATAAGTCATGCTGAGCTCGCCGATTGTCTCTGTAAGGGCATGATGCAGGCTGATCGTAGCATCGAGCGTAGACACGGACATCGGGACAGGAGTGCGCCATGTCGCGTTCGCGACCACTTCTGTGCTCGGAGAAAAGGCCTTGGCGTAATTGGCCTTGGCCGTCAGGACGACGCTGTTCTGGCCTTTAGGGTTAATAATGTTGTAACCGACCGAGACGCTGACATCCATCCCACAAAAGCGCGAGGGGCTGGTCATCAAGGTTTCTTGCAGCGCTAAGACTGCGCCAACATTGAGTGAGGTTCCCAAGCTCTGTTCGATGGCCTTCATCACGCCCTCTAGGCCCAGCTCGCGCTGCTTGCCGATCGTTTGGGCCAATTCTGTAATCTTTTCATCGGAGAGAGACTGCGAAATGACTTTCATATTTTGCAAAATGTCGTTAATCTTGAGCGCTTTGGCCAAGGGCGCCACATCACGAAAACGGCCCCAGCCCGCGCCCGCGACGGCATCAACCGTAAGGCCTGATTGACCGGGAACGCCCGCCGAGTTAAAGCCGCCGAAGGCAAAGATATCTTGGCTCAGATAGCGTCGCATTTGCCCCGTGCTGTCTAACGTATAATCGAACGCCGCGTTCATCCCCGACAACCTCACTCGCGCCGAGCCCTCGACGCGATAACCCCACTCCGGGCCATCTTCCCAAAGCTGGCCGCGCAAGGCGAGATTCCCGCTGGAAGAATTTCCGCTGTTGTCTTTGTAGCGATCGTTGAACTGATTATAGTTGCCCCCCAAGCTCAACGAAGAAAATTTGCTCTCTGGGGAAACATAATTACACACCGAGAGCGACTGAGCCAATGCACTGCCCGCGAACCCGACGAGAAACGCGACAACCAAGACCATCCCACTTCTCACCATTTTTATCTATCCTTTCTGCTCCGAATCTTAGTACTGTTTTTACTCAATATTTGCGCAAAAAGTCAAATTAAGCCGAATACTCTTATTTGACAATCGACAGACAAAAAAAGATATATTTTGGTTAGACTTGGAAGGAGAATTATCATGCAAATGCTGGATGGCGAACTGGGAGAACAGCGATACTGAAATTCAGCACGTGCGCTCATTCTCTAAGAGATATTTGTCCCCAAACGCTTCGATTGTGACTTGGATGACCGACGCTCCTCTTTCTCTCTCGCTAAGGTAAAAGGTAAATTGTATCGCGCCCGCTTGCGGGAAAGGGGAATGTAATTTGGCCAAGATATTTTTTCGCTATTTCTTTAAACTTCAATTTGCGCTCGTTCTCGTTGGTTTGTTGACCTCGTGCAGCAGCCCCGGGTTTGTGCTGCCTGCTCCGATCGCCATCGTCAACGCCAACCCGACACTGGGTTTTACCAAGCTGGTTGTCAATTTTGACGGCACCAAATCGTATGACCGTGCAGGCCAGCCTCTTCTCAATTATCAATGGGATTTTGGAGACGGAGCGATCGACAAGGGCGCCCAGATTGCGCATACCTACAATCAGGCTGGGACATTCACGGCCACGTTGACCGTCACCAGCTCTCAAGGCCTAAGGAGCGCTGCTTCTGTATCGGTGAATGTGCTTGACCCCAGCTGGGTCAATCCGCCACCGCCCGCCGATTTAGGCAATCTCAATGACCCCTCGTTGATGTCGGAGAAGAAACTGAGTTTCACTGCGATACACACGATTTATTTCCAAAACTACTCCGAGCCCTCAGATATTGCGCTGGGCGATGTCAACCAAGATGGGTTCGTCGATGTCGTCTTGACACACCCTCACAATCTCACGGTGACCGATCATGCCCTAGTCTTGTTCGGCGACGGCAAGGGTAACTTCGGCGAAGAGCTTCTCCGGCCCGAACCGAACCTCGTCGAAGTGCGCGAGAACGCGAGGGCCGAAGGCGGCGACACGCCGATCTCCGTTGCTCTGGCTGATCTGAACAACGATGGATACTTAGATATAGCAATCGCTAACGCGGTCAGCAAAGACGTATCGCTTCTTTTTGGCGATGGTACGGGAAAATTCCCACAGCACAAAACGATTAATTTAGAGCATCGTTTCCCTACGAGCGTACGCTCAGCTGATTTCAATGGCGATGGTTTGGTTGATTTACTCATTGCCAATTCGTTCCCGGCCAAATTGACGGTTCTTTTTAATAGAGGCAATGGAGATTTCGCCGCGCCAAGTGATATTGAAGTGGGCCGCTGGCCCATTCTGGCGTTCGCGATCGGCACTCTCAATGACGATAAGCTGCCCGATATTTCAGTTTTGGACAAATCGGGTTATTTGAAATTGATCTGCAGTGACAGCACTGGAAATTTTTATTTGCTCGGCTCCCATCGCGTTCCCGGTGTGAACACAGCAGGAGGCCTAGCATTAGGTGATTTTAACGGAGACAGTCATACGGACATCGCACTGGCTGCAGAAAATGCGAAGACGCCTGCGCTGCGACTCTTCTTTCTGGGAAACGAAGGAGCGGGACTGAACAAGCCCGCTGATCGCATGCTTGATCGCCATGTGCGTGATTTGCAATTGGGTGATCTTGATCTGGACGGCAAGCTCGATGCCATTATCGTCCAGAACTCAGCGGGAAAATCCGATTCAGCGCAGCTTGGCATCTTTGTCGGGGACGGTTTGGGCGAATTCAAAGAGCCTCTCTTTTTCTCGCTGGCAGAGGCGCGCGCCGTGCCCCAAAAATTGCTCTTGGCTGATGTAGACAACGACGGCGATCTCGATGCGATCACGCTGAATGCGTCGGCCAGACTGCCCTTGCGCCCCAGCGGGTCTCTGACCGTTTTGATGAACGCGACCAAGTAAGAACGGTGCTTGTTTCTTTTATTTGACACTCAAGGCGCTTGACTCAATTACGTTCCACTCGTATAATTAACGTATATTTTTTACAAAAGGTGATCTGATTTATGGCTCGAAAAACAGCCGGTGGCTGGCTTTGGCAGTTCTGTCTCCCCTAAACGTCCTCTCGTGAGTAAGTCTTCTTTTCCCATTAAACAGAGTGTTCTTTCCGGTATCCAGCCCACGGGTTCGTTGCATCTAGGCAACTATCTGGGCGCGATCAAAAATTGGGTTGCGATGCAAGAGCCGTATCATTGCTTTTATACGATCGTCGATTATCATGCGATCACGGTGGACCATAACCCTGAAGAGCTTAAACGCAACACCCTTGAGATGGCGTTCGATTTGATTGCGTGCGGGCTTGATACTAAGAAATGTGTTCTCTTTGTGCAGTCGCAGATGCCGGAGCATACCGAACTGGCTTGGATTTTGAACTCCCTGACATCATACGGGGACTTGCAGCGCATGACCCAGTTCAAAGACAAGGGTGAAACTCAAGAGTTCGTCAGCTGCGGGCTTTTCACCTATCCCGTCTTGCAAGCCGCCGATATCTTGATTTACAAAGCCGCCAAGATTCCCGTGGGCGAAGACCAAGTCCAGCATATCGAACTGACGCGACGCATCGCCCGGCGTTTCAACCAACGTTTCGGCACGCTCTTCCCGGAGCCCGATCCGATCGTGAGCGAAGCGCTGCGTATTATGTCTTTAGCCGACCCAGAGCGCAAGATGAGCAAGAGTTTGGGCATAAAACATATCATCTCGCTCACTGAGCCGGAGTCAGACATTCTGAAAAAAGTGAAATCGGCTGTCACTGACACAGGCCCACAGGGCAAAGAGAAGAGCCCTGGCGTAGCCAATCTCTTCTTGCTCCTCAAACTCATGGGCGAGCCGACGCGTTTGAAAGAGTTAGAGACCGAGTACGCGGCGGGCACGCTGCAATACTCAAAACTCAAGATGGCCGTGTATGAGAGTATGATGACCGAGTTGAAGCCAATTCGGGAGCGGCGCGCCCAACTAGACGAGACCAGCGTACGTAAAATTCTGAAAGAAGGCGCAGAGAAAGCCAGAGAAGTGGCGCGACAAACTCTTTTAGCAGCGCGTGAGTTGATTGGAGTTGGGCCGGTTTACTAAATTTGATTAAGCAACAGAATGAGCGTAGAAGCAGAATCGAGAGCTGCTTCTACGCTTTTCTTTTTTGCAAATGATCTAGCAATTCAAGGGCAAAACTCTTCTGAGGTAATCTAAATCTTCAGGTCTAAAGGCTTCAAACTCGACGGATTGCGGATTGAGTTCAGCCTCGGCGTTCATGATGCCGCCCTGAGCATTGTGGCCCAAGCCGAGCGCATGGCCCAGTTCGTGAGAGGCAACCTTGCCAATCATCACCGGCGCCGAAGTTATAGCCGTATTTCGTAAGCCATCGCGAGCGACAAAGCTGCCGATAAAAACAATGGCTGTGTCGCGCTTATTAAAGTTGCCCCGATCGAGGGGCGCTAAGCCCAAAATCCCAGGACGGTTTTCTGAGTCAAAGAAGATCGTCGTGTAGGCTCCGCCAGGGCGATTGTAGAAAAAGCGCACATTGATCCCGTCAAAATCTTTCTCCAGCGTGCGCTTAATGAGGGGGATAAAGTAGTGAAGGACAGTATCGCGAGCTAATCCTGTCTGGTCTTCAAGTTGAACCAACGATGGGTCTTCGAATTCTAAAAAGACCTGCTGCGCACAGGACGCAGGCGTGGGCCCAAAATCAAGCGTTTTGGCCAAGGCGTTGTTTGCTTCGTCCGTCTCGATAATTTTTGCACTAGGATCGGCTTTGGCTCGCAAGATACGTTCTCCGATCTCAACCGTCCAGTCTTGAGAAACGATAAGCTCTTGCCCGGCAGCGAGCGCCTCAAGTTTCTGAGTGCCTACAGTCTTGCCATCTGATTCAAAGGCAATATCCAAGGCTGGCGCTGGCCCAGTGCCCTTATTCAATACGCTCGCCAGTATTTTCGCTGTCTCGCCCGGGCGAGCGTTGGCTGGCTGAAGCTCAAGAGATTTGATAACCAAATCCGATTGTGTCGGCTCTGAATCGGTGATATTGATGACGCGAATGAGAGAATTATTCTCTTTGTTGGATTCAAAAATTTTATTAAAAGCGTCAACTAAGATGCGAATACGAAACTCACCTGCTTCTGCATCCCAAGTAGCTTCAATTTTTTCTGATTGGCCTGCAGCAAGGCCACTGGAAAGAAACCGACTACTAATGATGCGGCGCCCGGCAAAAAATTGGACAACGAACGTTTCTGTTACGGGCGCAATACCCTGGTTTGTTACAGTCAGCGCAAAGCGCACTTCCTGGCCGGGCTTGGGGAAGGCCGGGTTCATCTGGAAATCGGTGATGACCAGATCCGCCGATTGCTGTGCTCCTCCCCATAAATTCACCATGCCCAATAAGAGCGACGTGACCAGCACCACCGTTACCAGCGCCATCCGATTCATCTGAGAGCTCCTCCTTAACTATTTTCGCGCGGGGCCTGGCCCCCACCTCGCCTCCCCCGCTATGCAGGGAAGAGATTTGTACAAAACTTATTTTGGCTTACTGACCATAAAATCTATCGACCGTGCACACAGTTCTACGCTTGAACTGGGCTTATGGTTTCAAGCAGTCGGTGCCGACATAGTCTCGCAGCGGCTCCGGAATGATGACCGAGCCGTCCGCTTGCTGGTTATTCTCTATGATCGCGATAAAGAGTCGCGACGTCGCTAAGCCCGATCCGTTGAGCATATGCACAAATTGCGGTTTTGCATCCTTGCTTGGGCGATAGCGAATGTTGCCGCGCCGCGCCTGAAAATCTTCGCAATTGCTGACCGAGCTGACTTCATAGTAGCGATTCTGTGAGGGAATCCAGACTTCTAAGTCAACGGTTTTTGCGGCGGCCAAGCCCATATCGCAGCTCGGCAAAAGAGCTGCACGATAATGAATGCCCAGCTCTCGCAAAATATCTTCGGCATCTTCGCACATCTGTTCGTGAACAGTGTAAGACTCTTCGGGCTGGGTGAACTGAAAGAGTTCGACTTTGTTAAATTGGTGCATGCGCACCAGCCCCTTCTCTTCTTCACCGTACGTACCGGCCTCGCGACGGAAGCAGGCTGTGTAGCCGGCATATTTGATCGGCAACTGCTCGGCTTCCAGGATTTCATCGCGATGAATATTGGCCAAAACGATCTCGGCTGTCGGGTTCACGAAGAGCTTGTCTTCAGGTATCTCATAGACTTGTTCCCTGAATTTGGGGAATTGAGATGACGCATAGAAGCTCTGCTCGTTTCCCAGATAGGGCGGAATCACGGGCGTGTAGCCGTTTTTTGTCACTTGATACTTAAACATGAACTGAATCAACCCAAACTCCAGCATCGCACCCACCCCCCGATATAAGGGAAAGCGCGAGCCAGCAATCTTGGCGGCTCTGGGAAAATCCAAGATATTGTATTTTTCAGCCAGCTCTAAATGGGTTTTCGGTTTGAAATTAAACTCGGGTTTCTCTTTGAAAACGCGCAAAATTTTCTGGTCAAATTTGTTCTGGCTCACCGGCACGCTCGGGTGCGGCACATTCGGAAGTCGGTCTAAAATATCTTTGATTTGTGCTTCCAGCCCAGCAAGTTGCTCATCCATCGATTTGATTTGATCGGCGATTTTGCCCATTTCAGTAATAACTTTTTGCGCGTCGGCTTCTTTCTTCTCGCGCTTGAATTGCCCGATTTGTTCGGAGGCCTTGTTGCGCTGACTCTTGAGTTCTTCGACTTGGCCAATGATCTTGCGGCGTTCTTCGTCCATCTCGAGCATTTTTTTGAGTGTGATACTGGGGTCGCGTGTCTGTAAACGCTTCTCAATTTCTTGTGGATTTTCGCGAATCAGCTTCAGATCAAGCATAATAAACTCCTAATGGGAAATGCCCTATTGTAACAATGAGGGAGTTCTCTCAGCAAGTCGTTTCGATTGCATCGCAAGGGCTGAATTGCTAAAGTCATCAGGACGAACACATTGGGTTCGTCTGGAAAACGGCTCCTCCCCTGTATACCGGGGGAGGCTAGGTGGGGGCCGAGCCCCTATCCCCGCCCTTCCTCTGTTGTGACTGACAGAAGACAGACGAAGGCGCATCTTTAAGATTGAGGCAGATCATGAAATTCTTCAAATTCTTCAACGCGCGTCTCTTCTCAATCGCAGTGCTTGCACTCTTGATGCAAGGCTCGATCAAATCCTGTGGCCTCTTGCAGATCGGTGAACTCTCTTTGGAACGGACGCTCGCTGTTTCTGGGCCGGCCACACTGACCATCGAGAGTTTTGGCGGGTCGGTCAAAATCGAGCACGGCCCTGACGAGACAATTTCACTCCAGATGAAATTCAAAGTGCAAGCAGGCGACCGTGCCGGGGTCGAAAAACTCTTAAAACGCCTGAACGAAGATCCGCCCATCACTCAAGTTGGTGATAAAATTTCGTTAGGGAGTCTAGATCAATATGCATTGCCGACAGGAGGTTTTCTCAACCCCTCGATTGCAATAGAGTTTGAGCTCAAAGTTCCCGACGGAACGACATTGGATATACAAACTGGCTCGGGTGATTTAATCGTCTCCCATGCAAAAGGAGCGATCAAGGCCGAGCTGGGCTGGGGCTCTGCCGACGTAAAAAATTTTGAGGGTGAGCTGGACCTCAAGACGAGTGCCGGGCGCTTAAACTTGCTCAATCTTCGCGGCAAAACCAAAGTAGAAAGCGTCAACGGCTCGATCTTCGTCGAGAGCGCGCGCGGCGATCTGACCGTCTACACCAAGCGCGGCTACATCGAAATCAATTCGGAGATCACCGAAGGAGCCCAATGGCACGTCGAGAGCGACTCAGGCGATGTCTCGATGACTTTGCCGCGCGACTCGAATTTTATGATTTATTCCAAGACCAATACGGGTCAAATCAAAGTGGATTTCTCGATCACGACGACCGGGTTGCGCGGCGACTGGGGTTTTTCGGGCCTGATTGGTAAAAAGACAGAAACGCGTTTGGAGATTATTACCCAAAGCGGAAAAATCCAGCTTGGACGAAAGTAGGTTATTCGATGTGAATGTGCTCCTTCCCTTGTTTGTAAAAACGGGGGAAGGTTGGGATGGGGGCCAGACCCCCACCTGCGCTTGCGCGCTTCCTCCCCCGCTACGCAGGGGAGTTTGCTCCAGAGCAAACACACCGAATAGATAATCTTCACCAATTGCCACTTGCGTTCCAAAACAAATGAAAAAGGAGAACGATGCGCATCTGTCATCAGCTGCCGCCGATGCTGGACTATCACAAAGCCAAGGAACTGATCTGGGATCCGCGCACCATTTCGCTGAGCCAGGACCAGAGAGATTGGGCCGCGATGACGCCCGATCAGCAAGAAGTGATTCTGCTTCTTTGTTCGCTCTTTCACATGGGAGAAGAAGCCGTCGCGCATGATCTTGCTCCCTTGCTGATCGCGATCCGACGCTCTGGGGCTTATCTCGAAGACGAGATGTTTTTAACCACGCAACTCTTTGAAGAAGCCAAGCACGTGGAGTGGTTCGATCGGTGGTTCGACGAAGTAGTCAAGCGCCCCATCGAGATGAGCAGCTTTCTGGGCGAGGAGTACAAGACGATTTTTTATGAAGAACTTCCCAAGTCACTCAACCGCCTTTTGACCGATCACTCCACACGTGCTCAAGCCGAGGCCGTCGCGACTTATCATATGATTATCGAGGGCGTGCTGGCCGAGACGGGCTATCACGGGTTCGTGCGCGCGCTGAAAGATCGTAATCTGATGCCAGGTCTCGTCACGGGCATTCGCTATGTACAGCAAGACGAAGCACGCCATATCGCCTTCGGGATCTATCTCTTGCAAAGGCTGGTGCGTGCAGATCGAGCTCTATGGGACGTGATCCAGAACCGACTGAATTCTCTCTTGCCCGTGGCGACGGGGCTGATTCAAGACATTTTTGCTCGTTACGAGAATCAGATGCCCTTTGGGCTAGACGTAACGGAGTTCGTGAACTATGCCGCCCGGCAGTTCAACTTCAGGGTGAATGCGATCGAGCGGGCCGTGGGGTAAGAAAAAGAAGCAAACTATAACCTATCGATGAATTCCATCCTCACTAGCCTTCAACCTGTCCTTGCGCAGAGCGAGCACGTGCGCATCGATTCTATTGCTCTGAGAAATTTTTGTACGTCGATCATTGCACAGAAACTTAAAGCGCCCGCGTTTGACACGAAATATCACTTCAATGATGGCTCAGAGCGCACGGTGATGTACTTGCTCTTGCTGGACAGTCTGAATTTTTGTTTCTGGGGAAACCCGCGCTGGGAAATTGAATACGAGGGCGAAAGACTGTCAGGCTATATCGCGCTGGCAGCCGCGCTCAAACGCGCCATCACCGAAAAGAGTGACATGCTGCACGCCGAGCATCTTGCGTCGATCAGCGCATCCGAATTGGCCCATATCTTGCGCGGCACGGGACAGTTACAGTTGATGCCGGAGCGACTCGATATTGTGCGTGAGATGGCCTCTGTTCTGTTGAAAAAATACCAAGGGAAAGCACACCATCTCATCGAAGCAGCGCAAGGCTCCGCTATGAAATTGGTAAACTTGCTGGCAGCGAATTTTCTCTCATTTCGCGACGAAGCGCTTTATAAGAATCACAAAATATTTTTCTATAAGCGCGCTCAAATTTTTGTGGCCGATTTGTATGCGAGCTTCGGAGGACAAAAATGGGGAACGTTTCGCGATCTCCATCTACTCACGGCTTTTGCCGATTACAAGTTACCCCAAATTTTAAGGCATCTCGGCATCTTACAGTACAGTGAAACGCTGGCCACTCAAATAGATCACCGAGAAGAACTGAGGCCGGGCAGCCTTGAAGAAATCGAGATTCGCGCGCACACGCTCTGGGCTATCGAGCTAATTCGCCGTGAATTAGAATCAGGGAATTATGCACTAAAAACATACGAAATTGACTGGCTGCTCTGGAATTTAGGACAAGAAGACAAATATCGCGAAAAACCGTATCCTCGCACGAGGACCATTTATTATTAAGCTATGAGTGGATTTTCTTTCACAGTTACGCATCGAGACCAAGCGACGCGCGCGCGTCTGGGAAGCTATCGGACTCCGCACGGAATTATTAAAACACCTTCATTCGTCGTCGTAGGGACGCAAGCGTCGATCAAGGCTATCGCGCCCGATGATCTCAAAAATATCGGTACGCAACTGATTATTTCTAACACCTATCATTTGCACTTGCGACCGGGCGAAGGGTTGATCAGCCAACTCGGCGGCCTGCATCAATTTATGGGCTGGGACGGGCCGATTATGACCGACTCGGGCGGCTTCCAAGTCTTCAGCCTCGGCGCCGGCAACGAGCACGGCGTGGGCAAGATCGCATCTATTTTCCCCGATGAACAAACTTCTGGCGGACACCTGCATCCCGCCGCACGCGGGCAATCGTTAGTCAAACTCAGCGAAGAAGGCGTCGAATTTCGCTCGCACATCGACGGCTCTAAGCGACATTTCACACCCGAAAGCGTGATCGAAATTCAGCGCCAACTCGGCTCGGACATGATTTTGGTCTTGGACGAATGCACCTCGCCCTTGCACGATTATGAGTACACCAAACGCGCCATGGAACGCACGCATCGCTGGGCCCAACGAGCGCTCGATGCGTTTTCGGGCAAGAGCGCGCAAGGGCTTTCACAAGCGCTGTACGGAATTGTGCAGGGCGGAGCTTATCAAGATTTGAGATTGGCGAGCACCCAGTTTATTGCCGAACAAAATTTTGATGGAATTGCTGTGGGCGGCTCGCTCGGAAAATCCAAACAAGAGATGCACCAGGTTTTAGAATGGACGATGCCTCTCTTGCCCTCAGAAAAACCGGTGCATTTGCTCGGCATTGGCGCCATCGAAGATATTTTCGCAGCCATAGCACGCGGCGTAGACACGTTCGATTGCGTGGCGCCGACGCGCCAAGGGCGTACCGGCTGGATGCTTTCTCGTGAAGTCCAAGATTTTCAGCTTAATATCTATAATAGCCAGCACAAAGAAGACACTCGCCCGATTGATGCGTGGTGCGATTGTTATACGTGCCAACACTTTTCGAGAGCGTATCTTCAGCATCTCTTCAAAGCGCACGAGCCCTTGGCAATGCGCTTGGCCACGCTGCACAATTTGCGCTTCTTAGAAAAATTGATGCAAGCGATTCGCGAGGCAATCGAGAATAACACATTTACTGAACTGAGAAGAGAGTGGCTGAGGGCTTGACAAGTCTTCTACAGCGAGTACAATTCAAATTGACTCTACATTTAGGAGGGTGGGATGTATGGAAACTAAATCTCAAAACCGCTGGAAGTTCGTAGCAATAATCGCGCTCTTGTGCTTAGCTGCAATTGCTCTCATCTGGATCAAATCGAATGTATGGACGGAGGCGGCAGCCACAATAGACCCAACTACGCCTATGGATGTACCACTTTACGCAGGTGCGCAATTAGAATGGGAATTTGAGTTGACCGATCAAGATTTTTTGAAACCAATCAAGAATCTACTTAAAGACAAAGTAATCGAAACGTACCTCAAAGAGATGTTACCTCGCAGTTCGGACCCATCTTCTTATTCTTACCTAAACCAGCCTTTGCAATGGCTGGCAGGAATTTTTTTGGGAGGCGATCTGTTGAATCGCTTTCTAATGAATCTTTCCCAAATCAAGCTGCTTAGCTATCAAGTTGAAGGAGTCACTGCCAATACTGTTGTGGCTTTCCATGAAAAAGAATTCGGTCAGTGGCGCAGAAATTTTTGGGTCAAACCCACAGAATCAGCTACCACGCCCAGTGTCTTCAGGCTCTACACGCGTGGAGGCAAGAATGGACTACAAGAAATATCTGCATTTGTCGTCTGGAGTAATTATGATGGCAAGTATACCAATGTCATAGTCCTAAAAGGGCGTTGAAGCCGCTAATAAATCTAATGCAAAAATCGAGAGAAAAAGAAGCAACTCGAAGTTGTAAGAGGAAAGCAAAGAGTTTCATCGTTCCAGAAAAAAAATAAACAAGAGCGCAGCACGCTTTGCAACTGTGCCCTTTTGGTGGTCCATGTGGCGATCAGATTGTTTTCTCTCATATTAATCTCTTTTTGTTGTGGCGCGCCGTCGCTTGCTTTCTTCGACCACGGCTGTGAAGTCCGCGACGGGGCGAATCTCGAAAGGGCCTCCGCGCACGCCGGGGTGTTTTGAGATCAACTCGATGGCGTGGTTCAAATCTCTGGCTTCGAGCATCAGGAATCCGCCTAATTGCTCTTTTGTCTCAGCGAAGGGGCCATCGGTGATAGTCACTTTGCCTTTGTGATACCGTAAAATTGCCGCGCTTTGTGCGGTTTGCAACGCCTCGCCGCCCACAGCATGGCCCTTTTCTCGGAGCTCATCGTCGTAAGCGAAGCACTCGTCCATGAAGGCGTTCTGCTCATTTTCGGACAGCATTTCCCATTTTTTTTCATCCATGTAACCGAAGCAAATGTATTTCATAA
>Ga0247727_10010789_pt1 | contig 16109 bp, 10 predicted proteins | sample WisWelCaveWW1625_FD_202498 | JGI IMG/M metagenome (GOLD analysis project Ga0247727, IMG submission 202498) | Biofilm microbial communities from Wishing Well Cave, Virginia, United States - WW16-25 | ecosystem: Environmental > Aquatic > Deep subsurface > Groundwater > Cave microbial mat | place... | reverse complement strand
CCACCACGGCTTCCGGTCAGGGCGGCTCGATGGCGCGCTTCACAATAGCCAGCCGCTATCTCTATTGCATTGACAACAGCGACATGAATCTCGTTGATATCGGTGAGCCGACCAACCCGGTGATTTGGAACAAGCTGAACATCGGCTTCAATATCGAAACCATTTTCCCTTATGGCGACAAACTCTTCATCGGCTCCACTTCAGGGATGTATATCTACGACAACAGCAACCCTTCAAGCCCGGTGCAGATGTCGGTTTACTCGCATGTCAGGAGCTGCGACCCCGTGGTGGTGAGCGGAAATTATGCTTACGTCACGCTTCGCAGCGGAACTCCCTGCCAGGGATTCACCAATGCGCTGGAAGTGATTGACATCACCAACCTGTATCAACCGGTGTTGGTGAAATCTTATTCCATGTACAATCCGCACGGCTTGGGCATTGACAACAACATCCTTTTCATCTGCGATGGCGATGCGGGCTTGAAAGTCTATGATGCCGCAGACATCAACACAATTGACCAGCACCTGCTGAAGCATTACGGAACCGTGCAGGCTTATGATGTGATTCCGGTGAGCAACACAAATGTGCTCATCATGATTGGTTCTGACGGATTGTATCAGTACAACTATAATAACCCTGACGATATACAACTCCTTAGTGAAATTCCGGTGATTTGAGTAACTTGACAGTCGTAGCAGAGACAGACGTGGCAGGTTTTTGAAACCTGCCACGTCTCAAACCGCCACGACTCACAACAAATGGATTTTGAACTGGTCAGAGGCTGCCAGAAAAATGACCGGCTCGCTCAGAAGCAACTCTATGAGAAGTTTTACGGGCGGATGCTCGGAGTATGCCTGCGATATGCCGCTAATCGGGATGAGGCAGCGGAGATTCTGAACAAAGGGTTTTTGAAAGTGTTCAACATGATAAAAAATTACGAGCCTGAACGCGGAAGGTTGGATAGCTGGATTTACAAAATCATGCTCAACACCGCCATTGACCACTTTCGCTCTGAATTCAGGCATAGGAACAATATCGTGGAGATGGAGCAGGCCAATTACATAGGCGACCAGACGGATGTGCTGGAGCAAATCAGCGCGGATGAGATTATCGAATTAATACAGAAGTTGTCGCCTGCGTATAGAACGGTATTTAACATGTATGTGATGGAAGGCATGAGTCATGGTGAGATTGCGGAGCAGTTGGGGGTTTCAGAGGGGACAACAAAATCCAACCTTGCAAAGGCGAGAAAGAAATTGCAAGGGATGCTTGCAGAAAATAATAAAGTCAGCCTGAGTTATGCCAAATAGTGATTTTGACAAAACACTAAAAGAAAAGCTCTCCGCCTATGAAGCGGGCTTCCATCCTGCCGACTGGCAGAAGATGGAAGCCATGCTGCCGCAGGATTCGAGAAAACCGTTTTTGCTGGTGACGTTCCTCTTTGGATTTTTTTTCCTGGGAATCAGTGGATTGTTGATGAATCATCTTTTAACTGACAAAAGACCTGAGGGAAATGCTGCGCGGATGGTTGCAGAAATTCCGAAAGCCGAAAGCCATTCACCGGAAGCAATAAATGCTGATGAAGGCCAAAAGGAAAACAGCAATGGAACTGAAAACGGGAAAGGAAATTTGAAGGAAACCACGAGGAGTCCTGAAAGCGGATTGCAGAATGAACCAAAGTCAAACGCGCAAACCCAGAAGCATCAACCACCAGCTAAAAACGGTAACCTCTCAAAGTCTTTAAAAGAATTAACTGGTTCAAAAAAATCTCAAGCAGGAGAAAAAAAGTTTTCCAGCACAAAGCGCAAAAAGGGAAATGCCAATGCTGAAAAACAAGCCGTCATCACAACTACAGATTCATATGAGTCGGATGATGCGGAGCTATTAGCCATGCTGAAAGCGGGAGAGATTAATTCTACGCTGACAGAAGATATTCGCACAACATTTGATGCTCCGGAAAGAAAGAAAAAAAGGAAGGTATTTGAATTTGCGTTGGGAGTCGGAGGAGGTCCGAACATTTCTTTTATTGACGCGAGTTATCTCACCAAGCCCGGATATGCTGCCGGAATCTCGCAGGAGTTCATGTTCATTGACAGAATCGGGCTGGCATTGTTAGAATCCTATGTGATTAGGAGATATGATGGCGGGAACTATCCATGCCCGGCAGGTTACGTCAACTGCCCCGAGTCCTATGCTTCGGACGTAAAATCGTTTGACCTCGGAATTGACCTGAAGGTTAACCTCATCCACAAACCGAGATGGAACTGGTATGCAAAAGCCGGAGTAGTGAATGTGTTCAAGCTGAAAGAGATTTTTGAATTTACTTATTCTGATATTGACACGGTTGCCTCTCCTCCCGGGGAGACTACGCAAACGAATTTCAACGGAAGCACCAACTCTCTTGTAGCAAATCAGGATGCCTACACGGGTTTCACACTGCCAAATGCGTTTTCACCGAATCCGGAACCTTTGCCCGACCTCACTATTTCCGGAGCGAAACGATTCCATCCCGCTTATCACTTTGCCACCGGCTTTGATGTAGCGTTGAATTCAAGAATAAAGCTCCAATTTGAAACAGGATATTCTTTCACAAAACCCGCAGTCGGTGCGGATGAAAAACGGCTTCACAGCATCGGGCTGAATGGCGGTGTTTTCTGCATTTTCGGCAAATAGCGGGGTTTATTTTCGAAAATATTTTCAGAATTGACTTAAATCAAACTGCGGCTCCAAACCCTTGTCCTGCCTGCATTCCAGAAGATGAATTTTAAAGGTTGCATGATTTGAAATGGAAAAATCAGGCAAGGCGCTTTGTAATTTCAAATCCTTTTCCAATATTGGCAAAAGCGTAGCGATTTAACTTACGCAAATTCTCTCGTTCTTTAACTTTTTGACAACCATTTTTTAACAAAACAACAAGGTTATGAAAAGGACAATCTTGATCTTGTCAGTGTTTGTACTGACTGCGTTTCAATCGCTCATGGCTCAGAAGACAGTCACGGGCACTGTTACATCCAATGAAGACAGCGAGCCTCTTGTAGGCGCGACCGTTATGGTAAAGGGCACCGATATCGCCTCGGTAACCGATGCTGACGGGAAATTCACCATCAATGTACCTGCCGGAAGCACCACCTTGGTGATTAAGTTGCTGGGGATGGAAGCCAAAGAAGTGGAAGTTGCCAGCGATGTTCTTACAGTTGGATTAGACCAGGATTTGCTGCAGATTGATGATGTGCTCATTACAGCGCTGGGTATTCCCCGAGAAGAAAGAGCGTTGGGATACTCTGCTCAGGAAATAGGAGGGGAGGACATCGTCAACTCCGGAGAGGTAAATGCTCTCCAGGGACTTGCTGCAAAATCAGCAGGCGTTCAGGTAATCAGTTCTGCCGGAACACCCGGAGCTTCCACTAAAATAGTCTTGAGGGGGAATCATACATTCACCGGGCAAAACCAACCGCTTATTGTTGTTGACGGGGTGCCGATTGATAACTCTACTGATAATACAGCCGGGGGTGATTATCCTTTTAATGAAAGGCTAACTGGCGTGAACAACTCTAATCGCGCCATTGACATTAATCCAGATGATATTGAATCAATAACAGTGCTGAAAGGTCCTGCTGCAGCATCTCTTTATGGAGTGCGGGCAGGTAATGGCGCCATCATCATTACAACTAAAAGGGGCAAAGTTGTAGATGGCGGAGGAATAAAAGCGACCTACAGTTATAGTATTGACGTTGCTTCAGTAAACAAGCTGCCTGAGTTTCAACATACGTATGGACAAGGAGTAGGTGGTGGCGGACAATCGTTGGACAATGATGGAAATCCGGAAGATGAAGGAATTTTTGATGAGGCAGATGCGGGTCCCGATAATCTTTGGGGAACAGCCGATGACGTTTCTGCGGGAACATCCCGCACATGGGGACCTTTAATCAGCAACATTCCTGTAAAAGGAGATTCCACCAAATTCAGAACCCCCGTTGACAATGTTGACCGTTTCTTTGAAACCGGCATCACCCACACACACAATGTCTCATTATATGGCGGAAAAGAAGGCGGCTCTTTCCGTCTTTCATTTAACCGCACAGACCAGGAAGGAATTGTTCCCAACACAAAATATGCAAGAACTTCTGTCCGCCTGACTACTGACGCAAAGATTTCAGAAAAAATGGCCATGGGCGGAACAGTTGACTATATCAATTCCGGAGGGAACAAGGCTCAGAATGGAAGCAACCTATCCGGGGTGATGCTGGGTTTAACCCGTACACCCGACAGCTTTGATTTGCTGGGTGGTGGCGGAGAAGACGGATATACATTACCCAACGATGTTTCACAGCACCAGTATTTCCTTTTTTATGATAATCCTTACTGGACAGCCTATCAGAATCCTTTCACTGACAACATCAACAGGATTCTCGGAAATATTTATTGGAAATACAAAGTGGTTAAGTGGTTTGATGTGGATGCAAAAGCCGGTGTTGACTACTATACCGACCAAAGAAAGCAGATTTATGCATACGGTTCTTGGGAACCTGCCAACTCACCAAACGGGCAGATTGAAGAAAATACGCTTACCTCACGTGATGTGTATGGAGACCTTCTTTTAAATTTCCATCACGATTTCAGCGATGATTTCAATGGCGGAGTAACCTTAGGGGGAAATCTTAGCGAGTCATTTGGCAAAAATGCCTACGCTCGCGGGCGTGATTTCAGCATCCCGTACGGGTTCAATAATCTTTCCAACACCACGGATCTATATACCGATGAATCCCACGCGAAAACCAGGACATCCGCGATTTTCCTTGATGCCAACATCGCTTACAAGAGCATGCTCTATGCGCAGTTTACGTCCAGAACCGAGTGGTCTTCCACTTTCGGTGAGACTCAAAATCATTTCACTTATCCTTCAGCAAATGTTGCCTTTGTGTTTACGGAATTGATGCCTGAAAACAAAGTGCTTTCATTTGGTAAAGTAAGATACGCATTTGCCCAGGCAGGCATTAGCCCTCCAGTGTATAGCTCGTCAACAACATTCATCTCTCCGATTTTCACAGATGGTTTCACAGATGGGCTTAGCTTCCCATATCTTGGTCAAAACGGTATCGGGAATTCACAGTTGAATATTCTTGGAAATCCGAACCTGAAACCAGAGAGAATCAACGGGCATGAAGTGGGTGTTGACCTCAGGTTCTGGAAAGGAAGACTGAATATTGATTATACTTATTACAACCAGACAACGGTTGACATTATTCTCGAGCAGCCCATTTCCACAAGTTCGGGTTACCGCTTTACATATAATAATGCAGGTGAGATGGTAAATAAGGGACACGAGTTGGTCGTTACTTCCGATCTTGTACGAGTAAAAGGTTTTGTGTGGAGCGTTAATCTCAATTTTGCGAAGAATGAAAACGAGGTTACTGCCCTCGCCCCGAGTGTAACCCAAATTGACCTTGAAACTGCCTTTTCGTCAATCGGAGCATTTGCAATTATCGGTGAGCCATACGGCTCTTTCTTCGGAACCGCATGGTACAGAGATGACAATGGTAATCTGATCATCGGACCCGATGGGCTTCCAGTTGAAAACCCCGCAAGCACTTTCGTAGGAAATCCCTATCCTGATTATACGATGGGAATCGGAACAGAACTTTCTTACAAAGGAGTTTCTTTGAGAGCCTTGTTTGATATCACACAGGGCAATGAAGTGTGGGCAGGTACTGTGGCTCGTTTGAATTTGTTGGGTAGAAGCGCAGATTCGGAAGATAGAGGAAGAAACTATCATATTGAAGGAGTTGCACAGGAAGTTGATGGAAATGGCGACCCGGTGTTTAATGCTGATGGCAGCCCGGCAGCAACTACAACCGCCAATACCTCTGAAGCAACTGCGTTTGATTATTTCAGTTTTTATGAAGGTGATGCAGCCGCGCTTGAACAGCAAATAAAAGACGGCTCCTGGTTCAGATTGAGGGAATTAGGACTCAGCTATCATCATGACTTGCCCAAGAAAGTCAAATTCTTCCGCGGATTTGATGTTTCCTTCTCATCAAGGAACGTGTTCCTCATCACCGATTATCCCGGTGTTGACCCGGAAACAAGTTTGACCGGTGCAGGCTCCAATGTGGGTGGTTTCGACTACTTCAACATGCCGAACTCCCGCTCATACAATTTTGGCATCAAGCTGTATCTGAATTAATTTTTCATAAACCAAACAAAAAAATTTAGCCATGAAAAAGCTAATCGTAATAATGCTGCTCCCCACCATGCTGATGTGGAGTTCATGCGAAAAGTATCTTGAATGCGATGATTGCAAAACGGATCCCAACAATCCGTCTGTTACAACAGCAGCCATGCTGCTGACCATTGGACAAGTTGCAACCTTTTCCAATTTTGAGGGCAACCTTTCAAGGGTGCCACAGATATGGACGCAACATCTTGCGGGCACTGATTTTCAGTACTACGAATTTGCCCAATACAACCAGACCGATAATGATTTGGAAAATGAGTGGAACCAGTTGTATAGCGATTGCTTCATCAATATGAAGTTGTTGCTGGATGACTTTGGCGCAGGAAATCCCTGGTACAGCGGAATGGCGAAAATAATTTTGGCAATGAATATCGGACTCACTACCGATACATGGGGTGACATTCCATGGTCTCAAGCCCTTCAGGGAACAGAGAATCTCAATCCGGCTTACGACTCGCAGGAACAGGTTTATCAGACCATTCAATCGCTGCTTGACGAAGCGATAACTGATCTTGGTCAGCCTGCTGAAGCTAACACTCTTTTCCCAAGCACAGATGATTTGGTGTATGGCGGAGACCCTGCACAATGGATTAAGGTGGCGTGGGTTTTAAAAGCAAGGTATACCAATCATCTCAGCAAAAGAAATCCGGCTGCTTCAGCTACAGAAGCAGTTAACGCTTTGAATTCAGCTTTTTCGGCTGGGTTATCTTCCTCTGCTGATGATTTCAATTCGATGCATGGCGCTGCCGGAAACGAGTTGAATCAATGGTATGCCTTCAACAATGAAAGAGGCAATTACATTAAAATGGGAGAAACATTGGTAGAACTGATGAAGAGCATCAGCGATCCTCGTCTGCGTTTTTATGCCGCAGAAGATGACAACGGAGATTATACCGGCACTGAACCTGGTGATAACACTACTACCACATCCAATATGGGTGACTATTTTTCATCACCAACATCAATAGCTCCGATTGTCACTTTCGTTGAAGCAAAATTCATCGAAGCTGAAGCAAAATTCAGATCTGGTGACTTGACAGGTGCTGCTAATGCTCACAATGCTGCCATTAAAGAGCATATAGCGCTTATCACCGGAGGTCCGGATGCCGCATTTGAAGCTGCTGAAGCAAGCGAAACGGCAGGCACTATTACGCTTACCAAAATCATGACGCATAAATACATCGCCATGTTCACGCAGGCTGAGGCATGGACAGACTGGAGGAGAACCGATATTCCGAACTTAACCGGAGTTAATGGCGGTGATATTCCGAGAAGGTTTGTGTCGTCCCAGGGAGAAAACGTCAACAATTCCAATTCCCCGAAAGAAACAAATCTCTTCAAGAAGATGTGGTGGGATGAATAAAGCATAAGGGCATTGCATTTTTGTAAGGGCGCATGGACTGCGCCCTTACTTTTTTATGCCAGGTCACCTTTACTTTCCTTTGAGTTTCTTAAACCTTTTGTGTGAAAAGCCGTATCAAAGACTGTTTCGTGACGATGGTTTAATTATTCGGGTGCGGTTTATCATACCCGGAACAAAACGAATGGACTATGAGGCGATTGATTACAGTGCTGGCTTCTATCTGCTCCTTTGCAGCTTCCTACTGCCAGAATTCCCACAAAGCTATTGACCAGTTTAACGTTCAGTCTTTCGAAAGCAGTTCTCCTGCTGAGGCAAAAGCTACCATAGCAAAAGACGAAGAGCTCTACATTTTCAACCTCAACAATTTTAGGTACACGCTCACTCCCGATAAAGGAAAAGAATACAAGGAATACCAGGTTATCAAATTAGACGGACTGAGCAACAGCGATATTGTGGTAGGCATGATTACCAACTCGCTCGAACGGGAAGACCGGTACATCGAAATCACCGAAGGCGAATCACAAAATGCAATGGTACGAGAAATCCTGAATGGCAAAGCCGATTACGTTTTTGTGAGTCCGTTTGAGAAAGAATATTTCATCGCGCCTGACGGAACCTACCGCTACATTGACGGTCGGGAATTGGTGGGAAGCAGGAAAGTAAAAACTTATTTGGATAAAGGAAAGCCGGTGACGGCATCCACTTTCTTCTTCGCAATGAAGGACCGGGGATTGATAAGCGCTGATGTGAGCCTGAGGAGTTTTATTTCGCTGAGCCTTGAAGAAAAGGTGAGCCTGCTGGATATGGACATTTACGCTGCGCCTAAAGAAACCGAAAGCGAATCAGCCACAACCGAAATACATTAAAAGAGACCCCGAAAATTCCGGGGTCCCTTTTAATGCTTACTCTGCCCCTAAGAGTTATTGGATAACGTGAAGGCGGGAATTATATTTTTCACCGCTGAGGTTTAATCTCAGAAAGTACACACCCGGAGCAGCTCCTTCCGTGTTCCATTTGAAAAGATGACTGCCGGAAGACAGGATGCCGGAATCAATAAGCGTGACGCTCCTGCCAACAAGGTCGAAGATTTCAATGGTAGTTTCTGCCGGCTCGTTTAATTCAAACTCAATGGTTGTTTCCGTGCTGAAAGGATTCGGATACACTTTCAGCTCTCGCATCTTCTCATTCAATCCTCCAATATCTGTATAATCAAAAACGGAAATGGTGTCGCAGCCCGAAACGAAACATCCCTGCTGCGAGTTGCTCCAATCAAGACACACAAAGTATGTTCCTGCACTATGGTAATGATGAACGGGATCTTTTTCCGCGCTTGTGTTTCCATCCCCGAAACTCCATGTCACGTCAGTCTGAGTGCCTCCGGTGTTACCGGTAATGCTTGTGAACATCAGATTCAATCCCGTAGAGTCGGCTTCGTACGTAAAGTCAGCGATGCAAGGGGCATTGAAGGAGATGGCTATGTTCTGGCAGTAAGAATCCGTGCAGTTGGAAACCGAGTCATAAATAGAAAGACAAGCCGTGAAAACCTGCGGAGCATTGATGTCATATAAATGAACCGGATGCAATTCGTCAGAAGAGCTGCCGTCACCAAATTCCCAGAACGTGTGCGAGATGCCGCCAATGGAAGTGTTGTTGAAATGCACTTCCAACCCTGATGAATCAATCGTAAAAGTATAACCTGCCTGGCAGCCTCCATTGGTGCAAGCGCCTTGTGTCCAGTAGGCGACTCCATTGTGGTAATACGCTTCGCAACTGTTCAGATAAGTTTTTCCGTCACAGCCGCACACGGGGTCAATCACTTCGGGACATCCCACCTGCTGGTCAATTACGGTAAGGTCAACGCAATCAGGTCCAGCGCTCACGCGCATGTTGGCGCAATAAGTGTCAGAGCAATTATGGATGGTATCCTCAACCGTGAGGCACACCAAATAGTATCCCGGCACCAAATAAGTGTGATTGGGATTTTTCTGATTAGAAGTGGTGCCATCTCCAAAGTTCCAGTTAGCAACGGTGTTAGCTCCTGAGGATTGATTGGAGAAAAACACTTCATATCCGATGGGGGATGGAATCGTGCTGAAACTGAAGAATGCCCTGCAGTTCAGAATATTTGACGGAGAGCACGCACCGTTTGTCCAGCTTGTAATGCCGGCATAATTGGAAGCAACACAGGCATTGCTGTAAGTAACGCCATTGCATCCGCACACCGGCTCGTAAACGGTAGGGCAGGCATCGTTGCTCAGCAACGAGCTGTCCTCGCAGATTTGTGCCGGAGCGGAAATGTTGATTGGAATGCAGTAAGTATCGCTGCAGCTTTGGTTGGGATTCGAAATCGTGAGGCATACCAAATATCTGCCCGGCTGCGCGAAGTGGTGATTCGGGTTGCAATCATTTGAAGTTGCTCCATCGCCAAAATCCCACGAGCACGAAGTGAAAGAGCCTGCTGAAGTGTTATCAAAATGAAATGATAATCCCTGCGACCTTATTGAGAATTCAGCTTTGCATCCCGACTGGGCTGCGCACGGTCCGTTTGTCCATGATGTGATGCCATTATAGTTGTATGCTTCACAGGAATTGTTGTAAGTATTTCCGTCACATCCGCATACGGGAGCGAAAACCAAAGGGCAAGGAACATTGTGAGAAATTGCCGCAGCATCGAAACAGCCGATGGGTGCAAGATTGATGAACTGGCAGTATGAATCACTGCATTGCTGCGAGCTGTCGGAAATCGTGAGGCAGACTTCAATTAATGCCGGAAGTGTGCTGGCTAAGTAGGTGTGACTGGGATTCTGTTGATTCGATGAAGTGCCGTCACCGAAACTCCACATTGAAAAATCATAATTGCCGGTGGAGGCGTTGTCGAAGAAAACAGTGTAGCCGGAAATTCCCACAATCACGGAATAATTAAATGAGGCATCGCATCCTGAAGAATTCTGACAAACCCCTTGTCTCCACTGAGTGACGCCCGCTTTATATTTCGCTTCGCAGGAATTGGGATAGGTGACGCCATCGCATCCGCACACCGGGTCGAAAATCGTCAGGCAAGTCAGGTTGGGGTCGAGGAGGTTGGTGTCAATGCAATTGCCTCCCGAGTTTTGGACGATTATTGTTTTGCATATCGTATCTGCACAATTGGGCGTACCGGTGGTGACGATGAGGCAAACCGTGTAGGTGCCCGCAGCGGAATAAGTGTGAGTCGGATGATTCATTGCTGAAAAACTGCCATCGCCAAAACTCCATTCTACCGAAGTGAAACCCCCAAATGAAATGTTGCTGAAGGTCACCTCATTGCTGGTCCCGGAAGTGGAAATCGCGAAGTTGAAATTTGCCAGGCAGGGTTGCGCCTGCACTTTCAGTGAAATGAGGGAGAGGGCTGTCAATAATATGTAGTGGAATCTTTTCATCTCGAAATTTCTATTTTAAATGATTGCACCGTTTCGTCATCCCTGATGATTAGAAAATAAACTCCTCTTGAAAAATGCGACACATCCAGCGATAACCTTCCCTGGCTTGCCGTTTTCCGCATCATTTGCTTGCCGAGCAGGTTCATCATTTCAAGATTATAAATCTGCGGCATCGGCAGTTCTACGTTTAAAAATCCGTTAACCGGATTGGGATAAACCGAAACCTGTTTCTCTTTCGGCACATTACCACTGCCTGATGTTTCCAATTTTTCATAAACCACCGCGGAATCCTGAATCGCGCAGACCGGAATCATGGTTTCATCATTTTTTATCAGCGTGATGTCGGAAAAGGAAAGATTGAGAATGTCGGTGAGATACGTTTTCTGAGCGAGATTTTCTTCCATCACAAAATTCAGCGTGCCGATTTTTCCGGCAATGGTGAGGTTATTGTGGTCAATGCGGCTGACGGCTGTCTCCATCTTGCCGACCATGTTGGAATCTTCGCTGAGATAAATAATATCCGTAGTGGTTCCGAAAAGCGAATTGTTATAATCCAGCGCGAAGGTGCCCTGCTGAATAAGCTCCTTCGAATAATGAACTGAAAAAGCGATTCCGTAAACATCCTGCGCGGGAATCTGAGAAGTGCCCAGCCTGATTTCAACGTTAACCGATGTGCCGACAGGAATGCTGTCAAGAAATTCGAAATAGAGCGGAACGTCATTGATGTCAATGCAATCGCTGCCTCCGCCTTTGTTTGAACTCAGCCCGTAATTTTTCTCAATGATGCGCAGGTCGTGCTGGTTGATGATTCCGTTTCCATCGCAATCAGCGTGCTGGTAATTGAATCCGCCATGAAAGTTGGCAACTCCCGTTTGCTGCACCCACGGAACAGAAATGATAAGACCCGTTGTAGCAGTATCTTGCCTCACCGGACCGATTGCGCCATAGGAAAGTCCCACATGCAAAACATCCTTGTTGTTGACGATGCCGTCACTGTTTGCATCACCCGGGTAAACAACATTCAGGCGCACTCGCCTGTCTGTGGAATCAACGCAGCCGTTCGCGTCCGAGATTTTAAGCTTTACGAAAAACTCATCAGGAGATTGGAAAGTGTGAGGGGGATTTCGGAGAGTGGAAGTAGTGCCGTCATCAAAACTCCAAAAGTATTGCAGCGGAGGTGTGCCAAAGGAACTGTCCCGAAAGGCAACCGTTAGATTACTGAAAACCGTGAATCCGAATTTTGCCTGGCAGTTTTGCGCCCTGCTTTCTATCGAGCACAAAAGCAAAAATACCGCTGTCAGCAGCTTCGCGGAATTTTGAATTTTGTTCTTCAGGATCATTCTTTCGGTTTACGCAACGTAAATATAGTCTCTGATTCCACCATTAAACAATTACAAATTGTTAGACTTTCCGAAGAAAATTAGTCTGTTTTCCTTAGGATGTATAATCAGGGTTGTTGCTATTTTGTCTGATTTTCAATAAGTTAGAACAATTTTCATAAATTTGAAAAGCAAATTCTCTCTCATTTTTCCGAAAAAAAATGAGAAATTTAAGCCCCGTCAATGCTCACAAATCAGACGTCATTCTGAGCGGAGGCTCTGCCCCGCATTGCGGGGAAGAATCTCTAACTTGAAGGGCAGTGAAACCATTTGGTTAGAGGTTATTCGCTTTGCTCAGAATGACGTTCTGCCTTGTAACATTCAGCCATGCACAACAGCAAATTATTAGACGCTTTAAAAACGCTGATGCCCAAGCAACTCAGGAAGCTGGAGGATTTTATTGCTTCGCCCTTCTTCAATAAAAATGATGACGTTTATCAACTCTTTACCGCCATCAGAAAATTCGAACCGTCTTTCGACCATAAAGATCTGGAGAAAGGGCGCATCTATAAGATTGCTTTTCCGCGGGAAAAAAAATATGACGAGAAAAAATTAGGCTACCTGATGAGCGACATCCAGCGGCTGATTGACAAGTTTCTCGCCTATAATGAATTGGATGAGCATCCCGTGCAGCGCGAGTATTACCTGCTGAGCAGCTATATTGATTTGCAATTGGACAAACACTTCAGCAAAACGATGAAGGATACCCAGCTGGTGCAGAAGGAAAATCCTTACCGCGATGCGGATTATTTCTACAACGAGTTTCTGCTGGAGGCGCTGAACAACGTTTATTTCGATAAGCAGCGCAAGCACGTGTATGACGAGAGCCTGCAGCGGGCGATAGACAATCTTGATTTGTATTATCTCGCGGAAAAATTAAAATACAGTTGCGAGATGTTCAACCGAAAAAACATCGTGGCTACTGATTACAAGCTGCGCCTTCTCGATGAAATTCTAGTGTATGTAAAAGACAAGGATTTTGAACATGCTCCCGCCATTGCGATTTATTATGAGATTTTAATGGCGCTGACCGACAGCGATGATGAAAGCCATTTCAAAAAGCTAAAGGAGCTTCTGAAGACGCACGGCAGCAAATTCCCGCTGCTGGAAGCGCGTGACATGTATTCATACGCGCAGAACTTTTGCCTCAAGCGCATCAACAGCGGGCACCAGGAATATTTGCAGGAGTTGTTTCATCTCTATCGGACAACTCTCGAAGAGAAAATCGCTTTTGATGGAAAGTACATCACTCCCTGGACGTACAAGAATATTGTTGGCGTTGCGCTGCGCGTGGAGGAATACAAGTGGGTGGAGAAGTTCATCCACGAATACAAAGAGCATCTCTCTCCTGAAATGTGCGAGAATGCGTTCGCCTTCAATCTTGCCAGCTATCATTTCAACAAGGGCGATTTCGGCAAAGCGCTGGAACTGCTGCGCAACGTGGAGTTCACCGACATTGTTTATTCACTCGATTCAAAAGCAATGCTGCTGAGGATTTATTACGAATTGGAAGAAGTGGAGCCGCTGTGGTCGCTGTTGGATGCGTTTCAAGTTTACCTGAGGCGCAACAAGCTGATTTCAGACAATCAGAAAACGATTTATCAAAACCTGATTCACTTTGTGAAAGAAGCCACCCGCATCCGCAAAGGCGATAAGGAAGCTGCAAAAAAACTGAAAGAGAAAATTGAAAAGACCAAGCAGGTAGCGTACCTGCAATGGCTGATGAAGAAGGTGGAGGAGCTAATGTGACGACTTGCTGATATGCCGATGTGTCAATGCGCTGATTCCTTAGCTCAACCCAGCACCCAGCACTCAACACTCAAAATAGAAATGTCAAAACCAAAACTTGTCAAATTTGCTGAACTGGCAACCTTCCCGAATGTGCTGCGAAATGTTGATTTCAGAAATCCTGCGCTGGTTGATTACAAGGGAATCAAAAAAGATTTGAAAGGAAAATGGAACAGCGATTTTTTCCAAAACAAAAACCCAATCGTTTTAGAGCTGGGCTGCGGCAAAGGCGATTACACCGTAGAATTAGCCATGCGTTATCCTGAAAAAAATTTCATCGGAGTTGATTTGAAAGGAAATAGGCTATGGACAGGCGCGAAACGCGCTTTGGATTTGAATCTGAAGAATGCGGCTTTTGTAAGAACGCGCATTGAATTGCTGCAGAATTTTTTCGCTGAAAATGAAGTCAGCGAAATCTGGATTACTTTCCCCGACCCTTACCCGAAACGGTCAAAGGCGGACAAGCGACTCACTTCTCCTTTCTTTTTAGACAAGTACCGGCAGTTTTCAAAAAAGGATACGGTGATTCATTTAAAGACAGATGCGCCTGATTTGTTTCAATACTCAGCGGAAGTTGCCTCCATGCCGCCCTGCAAAATCCTGAAGGTGATTGAGGATGTTTATGAAAACGGAATACCTGTTGATGAACTCGCAATTCAAACTTATTACGAGAAGATGCATTTGGAGGAAGGGAGGACGATAAGGTATTTGCGCTTTAGCCTTGGATAAGTCATTGGGAATCCAATTGAACCGGCAAAAAATATTCTGTCCTTACTGTTATTCCGTTGTTCTGAGCTGCTATCCAATTGGAGTTTTTAAGGAACTCCATGTACTTGTCATCAATCAATTTATCAACTGATTGCAGAACTTTAACGCTGCTTACGCTTCCGTCTTTTTCAATAATGAATGATATCATCAGCTTGGTATTCTCCGGAGACTCTTCCCAAGTAATATTTCCATAAGGTATTTTGAAAAGCGCTTTTATGAACTGTTTTTCACTGCATTGCCTGTAATCTGCATCTTCAATTTTGCCACAATCATCCGTAATGAATAGTACAGGAATTTCCGGATTGCGATACACAGAATCCGCATCTGCAATTGATTTATCTCTCTGGCAGATTGCCGGCAGATGGAACAACAACAATATTCCAATCATCCACCTCATTAATTAACCCTTAAAGATTATCAAGTACGCTAAAGTTTTACGACAAATACTTCCCCACAATCGGCATCCTTCTCCCCATGCCGAATGCCTTCGGGGATATGCGCAAAATGGGAGGGGTTTGATGACGCTTGAATTCATTGGTGTTCACCATTTTCAGAACACGGTCAACCAATGCTTTTTCAAAGCCGAGCTTCACTAATTCTTTCGGTCCCTGGAGCTTTTCGATGTATTGATACAGCACTTTATCAAGAATGGGGTATTCCGGCAGCGAATCGGTATCTTTTTGATTCGGCCGCAATTCTGCGGATGGCGGTTTCAGCAAAATATTTTTGGGAATAATTTCTTTGTCTTTGTTGATATAATCCGCCAGCTCATAAACTTCAGTTTTGTAAACATCACCAATCACGGAAAGCCCACCGCACATGTCGCCATACAAGGTTCCATAGCCGACAGAGGCCTCGCTTTTGTTGGAGGTGTTCAGCAAAATATATTTCTGCTTGTTGGTGTAAGCCATCAGGATGTTTGCACGGACGCGGGCTTGCAGGTTTTCTTCGGCAACATTGAATGACGTTCCTGAAAAAACCGGCTTCAGTGTTTTGAGATAAGACTGATAAGTGTCCGCAATCGGAATGGTTTCATGTTTTGCTCCGAGCCGCTTGCACAACTCCACCGCATCAGTGATGGAATGATTTGAAGAAAATTCAGAAGGCATCAGCACTGCCAGCACATTTTCTTTTCCAAGCGCATTTGCTGCAAGCAC
>Ga0247727_10010788_pt1 | contig 16112 bp, 16 predicted proteins | sample WisWelCaveWW1625_FD_202498 | JGI IMG/M metagenome (GOLD analysis project Ga0247727, IMG submission 202498) | Biofilm microbial communities from Wishing Well Cave, Virginia, United States - WW16-25 | ecosystem: Environmental > Aquatic > Deep subsurface > Groundwater > Cave microbial mat | place... | reverse complement strand
GGCCACGGGTCATGCGTTGAACGCGAATGGTCGCGCGGTAGAAAAACAACACCTTGTAACCCAAAACCGGACAGTTCACTAACTATGAACACCGGACAACTTCACGAACCATTGACACGAAGATGTGGTTTAATTGACAGTCGTAACTGCCTGTGCTACAGTCAGCTCTAACATGGCGCCCAAAGCCGCGTACCTCATTTCACCCAGGAACCAGCAGGAGAGAACACGCATGGGTCGGATGACCGGACGACAGGGCAGGTTGCTCGTTCCCATCCTCGGTGGAGTAGCGGCTCTGGCTATGGCCATTGCCGGCTACGGATTTTTCCTCCAATCGCAAGAACACCGCATGCGCCTCCAAAAAGAAGCGGAGCTGGCGGCTCTTTTCATGGAGCGCGATGCTCTTCAAGGGCAAGTCGCTTCTATTCAGACCGCCAAAGCCGAGATTGAAGAAGAGCTTTCTCGCGTTAAATCCGACCTTACCGATTCTAAAGAGCAAATTGCCAAAGCCCAGCAGGAACAGCAGCAGCTGGCCACCAACCTTGAACAGCGCCAGGGTGAGTTGTCCAAGTTGACCCAGGCGATGGATCAAATGATGAAGGAGCTCTCTCAGGTGCGTGCGGATAAGGACCAACTTTCCGGCCAGATCGCGAAGCTTAACGGCGAGCACGAAACACTCCAGAAACAACTCACTTTTGCCCAAGAGCAGCAGCAAAATCTAGAGTCTAAGATTTCCGAGTTGTCTCGCGTGCCGACGGTGCAGCTTGAAAGGGTGGTGGTTTCAAGCGCTGAGCAAGAGCCTTCTGCGATGCTGGCTGCGATGCCTACGCGGTCTGTTTCTACTAACTCAATCAACGGACAAGTGCTTGTGATCAACCGCGATTATGATTTTGTGGTAATGGACCTTGGCAAGAACCAGGGTCTTACCGTTGGTCAAGAATTCCAGATTGTCCGTGGCAGTGAAGAAATCGGCAAGGTCAAAGTCGAAAAAGTTTATGATGATCTGTCCGCTGCGGCCATCCTTCCGAGCACCCGAGAAGATGCGATTCGGGAGGGCGATCAAGTTCGCGCTCTTTAATTTTTTAGAGGCATGATTTTTTAAGCTTAGCCGCCGGCTGTTTGGCGAGCCTATTACGCCCCACCCGCTCGACTCGGTGGGGCGTTCTTATCACCGCAAGGCTGTGATGCTAATGGAAACCCAGATACACGGTGTCTCATCGCTTCAAGGAACGCTGCGCGTTCCGCCGGATAAAGCCATTTGCCATCGGGCTGTTTTGGCATCGGCGCTGGCTCATGGCGTAACACGCATCCATCCTTGGTCCGATGCTGACGACTGCCAATGGACATTAGAAGTCGTTAAAGGCTTAGGCGTTGCCTGCAAGGAGCCATTTGAGGCCGTCGTTATCGAAGGTTCCGGCATCGCTGGGTTGAAGCCCCCGCAAGCAGAGCTCTTGTGCGGCGAGTCGGGAACCACGCTTCGGTTGGCCGCAGGGGTCTTGGCCTCGCAGCCGTTTCGGTCGCAGCTTAGCGCATCGCCATCGCTTGCGCGTCGGCCGATGCAGCGCATCGTGACGCCGCTTACGCTCATGGGCGCCCAGATAGAAGCGCAGACGCAAGGTGAGGGAACATGCACGGCGCCGCTCGTGATTCAGGGCCGCCGCCCGCTGCGCGCGATTCGTTTTGAGCCAGACGTTGCCAGTGCCCAGGTAAAGTCGGCGATTCTCTTTGCCGCGCTCGGCGCCGATGGGCTTACGGTTGTGGCCGAGCCATACGCCACGCGGGATCATACCGAGCGTATGTTGCGGCAATTCGGCGCGCGCGTGCGCGTGCACGATCGCGAGGTGCGCCTTGAGCCCGGTGAGCTCAAATCGCCCGGCGATGTTTTTATCCCCGGCGATGTCTCAAGCGCCGCGTTCTTCATTGTGGCCGGCCTCATTGTGCCCGGCTCGCGCGTTGAGCTGGTCAACGTAAGCCTGAATCCAAGCCGGACGCGTTTTTTGTCGGTGCTTGAACGTATGGGCGCCCGATTCGAGATTCATTTGGATAATAACGATGCCGAGCCTTACGGCCGTATCATCGCTCAGGCGCAACCGCTTCGCACTGTGCAATTGCTGCCGGACGAAGTGCCGGGCGTGATCGATGAACTGCCGATTTTAATGGTGGCGGCATCCTGCGCCGAGGGCGTTTCTACTTTCCGCGGATTGGCGGAACTGCGCGTCAAGGAAACCGATCGGGTCGCTTCGATGGTGAATGCTCTGCACAACTTAGGCGCCGCGGTGAGCGAGCCGGAGCCCGACACGGTTCGCATTGAAGGCGGCAAGTTGCGGCCCGGAGAAATTGAAAGCGCCGGCGATCATCGCACGGCCATGAGCCTTGCGGTCGCGGCGCTAACCGCCTCTGGAACAAGCCTGATTCGCGATTCGGAGTGCGTCCGAAAGTCCTACCCCGACTTTTTTAAGCACCTAGGTCAACTGTGCGGGCCTGATGCGGTCACAAGCGATTGACACAAGCGCGCAAGTCTTCTTTAAGCTTGTCAGGATTACGCGGGCTTGTTAGGATAGACGCAAGTCTAACGGCATGTTGAAATTACTCTCTGAAGGCTTTTTTGACGGTTTCCAGCGCTGGTCCCATTCGATTCTTGGGCTCATGTCCAATGATTTGGCGATCGACCTGGGAACAGCCACGACCCTTGTATTCGTCAAGGGCCGTGGTATTGTGCTTTGTGAGCCTTCGGTCGTCGCCATTCAGCGGGGAACGTCCCGCGTTCTTGCCGTAGGTGACGAAGCCAAGCGCATGATCGGCCGCACGCCCGGCAATATCGCCGCCATCCGCCCGCTCAAAGACGGCGTTATCGCCGATTTTGAGGTGACCGAGGCGATGCTGCGGTATTTCATCAAGAAAGCACAGCCACGCAAACTTAACAAACCGTTAGTCGTCGTCGCTATTCCTTCCGGCATCACCGAGGTGGAAAAGCGCGCGGTGCGTGATTCGGCGCTGCGCGCCGGCGCGCGCGAGGTTTTTCTTGTCGAAGAGCCTAAAGCGGCCGCTATAGGCGTTGGCCTTCCCATCCACGAGCCGGGTGGCAATATGATTATCGACATCGGCGGCGGCACTACGGAAATGGCCATACTTTCTCTGGATGGCGTTGTCGTCTCCCGTTCGATCCGTGTCGCCGGCGATGAAATGAACTCCGTAATTATCGAGCACCTGCGCAAGGCGTACAATTTGATGATCGGCGAGCGAAGCTCCGAGGAGATCAAGATTCGGATCGGATCGGCCTACCCATTGGACCAGGAGCTGACCATGGAAGTGCGCGGCCGCGACCTAGTGACCGGTCTTCCTAAAACGGTAACGGTTACTTCGGAAGAGGTGCGTGAAGCGCTTTCTGAGCCTGTCCGCGAGATTGTGGAAGCGACTCGTCAAACGCTTGAGCGCACGCCGCCTGAGCTTTCGGCTGATCTGGTCGACCGTGGCATTGTCATGGCCGGAGGCGGCTCGCAGTTGCGCGGGCTTGATCTGCTGATCGCTGAAGAAACAGGCCTGCCGGTTCACGTTGCTGAAAACCCGGTAACCGCCGTAGCGCTGGGCGTCGGCCGTGGGCTCGACGATATCCGTTATCTCAGGAACCGCATCGCGATTTCAACGAAGTCGGAATTTTAGCGCCCCTAACGCTCCCCGGCAAGAAGGGGCGCGCATAGCCCCTGAACGGAAACGCTCGTGAGTCGTTCCCGCGTTGTTGCGATCAACCTTATCTTGTGGGTAGCTGTTCTTATCTACCACATGCCTTCCCGCGAGCTTGCTTTCACGATCCTGCGTTTTCCTTTTCGTGTGGTTCGTACCGGCATCGATGTGGCGCTGCGCCTTCCGGTTTTGCCGGCCCTTTCCCAAGAGAATGCCGCTCTACGCGCCCAGCTTCTGCAGCGGCAGATGGAAGTGTCCCAGCTGCGCGAGCAGGTCCGCTACCGCGAGCAAGAGCGCATTCTACAAAAGGCCAATCCCCGGCAAGAGGGTGGAATCGTGGGGCGCATTATCGGCCGCTCTCCGGTACCGACCCAGCAGACGATTCTTATTAATCGAGGCCAGCGCGATGGTCTTAGCCTGGATACGGTGATTCTGGATGCAGACGGAGTTGTCGGATGGGTGCTCGAGCTCCATTTCAGCACAGCGCTTGTGCTGCTGATCACCGACACCGAAAGCCGTATCGCCGCGATGCTTGAGCGTACCCGCCAAACCGGGCTTTTAGTCGGCCGGCAGATGGGCGCTTGCGAGCTCGTTTACCTCGATGATGAGGCGGACGTAAAGCTGGGGGACCGCGTCATCACGGCCGGATTGAGCGGACCGTTTCCTAAAGGTATGGTGTTGGGTGAAGTGGTGGATATCACGCGAGATCCTAAATCAGGAACGGCAAAGGCACGCGTGCGGCCTAAAGCGCAGCTGGGGCGGCTTGAAGAGGTGCTGTGCTTGTTGCCGATCGAACAAGAAGGCGCGCCGGCCGAGCAAGCGCTATTCGAATAACGATGGGTCTTTTTTTACTTTTATGGATCGGTCATTTGGCGCTGGCGCAGCTGGTTTGGGCGTCTTGGTTCGTTCCGGATCTGACGACGGTGGGCATGGTTATCAATATCGGCCGCGCGCCTAAGCGCTGGTGGGTATGGTCGGCTTTAGCGGGCATGCTTACCATTCTCTGGGTGGCGCGCATGCCTATTTTGATTTATGCGGTGTATTTTGGTCTAGGAGCTTTATTGCGTTTTTCAACGGGGCAGTGGAACGCAAACGATGCGCGGGTTCAGTCCCTTCAAGTGTTGCTCGCCGTATTTAGCCTCGGTTTACTGTTCTGCTGGATCGATGGTTTGTGGTCGTGGACGATGCTGGCGTTTGCTTTGGCGCGCGCGATCGTCACAGCCTTTGCGCTTTTGCTGCTCAGGCGCTGGATGAGCCGGCGCGTGCGCTTACCCGCCTAATCGGATAAACCTCATGGGGCGCCTGCATCAATTGCGGTGGCTGCTGATTGTGGGCTTGGCGGCTCTTGTGGTGCGCCTAGCCTACCTGCAGCTCGTGCGCGGAGCGCACTACCGTTCGCTGGCCGAGCAGAATCGGGTGCGCGTGATTCCCGATCCTGCGCCGCGAGGCCTCATCGTTGACCGGCTGGGCGCGATTCTCGCATCCAACCAGACGGTTTTTCGCATAGCGATCATTCCGCAAGAGGTCGAAGACCTAACGTTGGTTCTGACGCGTGTCAGCGAGCTCACCGGAGCGCCGGTCGAAAAGCTGCGCCGCCGCCTTAAGAAAGAACAAACGCTTGTATTCATGCCCGCCACATTGGTGCCGATGGCGTCTAAAGAAGCGGCGCTGCAGCTGGAAGAAGAGCGCTGGCGTTTGCCGGGATTGATCATACGGCCTGAACCTGTTCGCCATTACCCCATGGGCGCGACCGCATCGCACCTGTTGGGCTACCTCAGCCAGCCCAGGCCCGATGAGCTGCCGCTCTTGAGGCGCTACGGCATTCGCGCTCGGACATTGATCGGCCGTACGGGATTAGAGGAGCTGCTGGATCCGGTGCTGCGCGGCGAGCCCGGAGGAGAGATGGTTGAGGTCAACCATCGCGGTCGGCAGGTGCGCTTGGTAAGCGAGCAAGCGCCCCAGCCTGGAGAAACGGTAACGCTAACGCTTTCCGCGAAGCTGCAATCGCTTCTTGAACAGTCTTTCGGCGCTTATCCGGGCGCAGCGGTTGTTTTGGATCCCGAGACCGGTGCGGTCTTGGCTATGGTCAGCAATCCCCGTTTTAATCCGGAGGTGTTCATCCGCTCGGATGGCGATGAAGTGTCGCAGCTGCTTCAAGATCCCAATAATCAGAAGCCGTTAGTCAATCGCGCGACGAGCGTCGCTTACCCGCCGGGCTCTATCATCAAGTTGTTGGTGGGAGCCGGGGCGCTGGAGGCGGGCGTTGTTACGCCGCAAACGACGTTCGAGTGCCATGGGGGCATGCAGATCGGCGATCGCATGTTTCATTGTTGGAACCGGGACGGCCACGGGCCGGTCGATTTGGCGCATGCCTTGATGCACTCGTGCAATGTGTATTTTATGCATATAGGGCGCCGGCTTGGCGCCGCGCGTCTTTCTGAGATATACAGCCGAGCGGGTTTTGGCCGCGGCACAGATTGGCCGCTTTCGGAACGCTCCGGGCAATTGCCTCAGCACCGCCTCAGTGAAGGAGAAGTGGCGATTTACGCGTTTGGCCAGAGCGCTTTTGAGTGCACCCCGCTGCAGGCTGCCGTCATGACGGCAGCGTTTGCCAACGGCGGCGCGCTTGTGCAGCCTTGGGTGATCCAAAAAGTCGGCAACCGTGTTTTTCGCCCGCCCGCGGTTCGCCGCATGCTCGGTTGGTCGCCTGAAACTCTGGAAGCGATACGGGTGGGCATGCGGCTGGTCATTCATGACCCGCAAGGAACCGGTCGTCGAGCCGCAAGCCCAAACGTTAATGTAGTAGGAAAGACAGGCACCGCCCAAACGCACCGCCCGGGCCAAAATCATGCGTGGTTTGTCGGCTATTGCCCGGAAGAACATCCGCGCGCGGCTATAGCCATCGTTGCTGAATTCGGCGGATCCGGCGGCGATATTCCCGCTGAGATCGCCCGCGCGGTCTGCGAGTACGTCGTGCTACCGGATACGCTATGATTGGCGCAATGGAACGCATTCGCTCTTGGTTCAACCGATGGGATCGCGGCCTCTTGATAGCCGAAGCGCTGCTTGTGCTCATCAGCATTTTGGCTATGGTCAGCGCCGCTACCACTGTCAGCACGCGGCTTGTCTTGCGCCATGCCTGGTGGATGGTGGCCGGCATCATCACCCATATCGCCATTGCGCAGACCAATTACCGGCGCTGGGTCGACGCGGGCCTGATTCTTTATGCCCTCGCGCTGATTGCCCTTTTGCTGGTTGAGTTTACCGGCAGCTTAAGGTTGGGGGCCACGCGTTGGCTTTCTATTTTCGGCTTCAGTTTTCAGCCGTCGGAACTGGCCAAACTCGCTACCGTTTTGTGGCTTTCACGGCTCTTGGCCGGCGCTCAGACGCCGCTATCCATGCGCGATTTGGGAATCGCTGCGGTCATGGCAGGGGTGCCTATGGCGCTTATTTTGGACCAACCGGATCTCGGAACAGCGTCGGTGATCGGGGCCATAATGCTCGGAATGCTGTGGGTCGCCGGTGTCTCGTCTGGGTTGGTCGTGATCGCATCAGCCGTGGGGCTTCTCTTGTCGCCATTAGGCTGGTTCTTTTTGAAAGAGTACCAGCGAACACGCATGCTGATCTTCATCAATCCCGCTATTGATCCGTTGGGCGCCGGGTACACGATTATTCAATCCATCATCGCGATCGGTTCCGGCCGGCTTACAGGCAGGGGCTGGCGCGCCGGAACACAGAGCCAGTTGAATTTTATTCCGGAGCATCATTCCGACTTTATTTTTTCGGTTATCGGTGAAGAGTGGGGCATGCTGGGCTGCTTGTTGGTGGTCGCAGCGTTTGGCATCTTGCTTTGGCGCATGATCCACATCGCATCGGCTGCCGTCGACCCGCAGGCGCGCCTCTTGGCAACCGGATTGTTTTCGTGGATCGCTTATCAGGCCATCGTGAATATGGGCATGGTTATGGGGCTTCTGCCGGTTGTCGGGGTGCCGCTACCTTTTATCAGTTATGGCGGCTCTTCGATGCTGATGCTGTGGATAGCCCTTGGCCTTTTGCAGAGCATTTGCCGCGAGCAAAAATGACAATAAGGCTAAAAGTGACAAAGTTGCAAATTACATTCCTGTCAAGAGTTACAGCTGGCATTTTATGTGTAGTTGCCTTGATGTCTCTGTAACGCGCCAGGTATACTCGAGTAGCACTATTTATAGAGAAAGAGTACGTCCAGTGAACAGGGCAAACTACCCGTAAGGGTAGGGCACTCCGCGGCGATAGGCGCGGGGTACCGGCGCATCGAGCGCCGGGGCAAAGCCACTGGTCCCAGGTTGTTCGCGAAGGCGATGGCTGGGATAGCAGGGTTGCCACTGGCGATGCGCAGGCATCCGCCCATCCTGGATGTCTGCGTTTATATTTTGCGCAGTCTTTTTTGTGCGGTCTTCTACGAAGAAAGGCGCGCGCATGATCTCTCGAGAACGGCCGGAAGAACCGGCCAACAAAGGCTCAAGAAAAGCCCGCAAGCCCGAGCCGACGGAAGGCTTGGATTCTTTGCGGGCCGCCCATCGCGTGATAGCGCTCCTTAACCGAGATCAGGTCGACTTTCTCGACAAGCTCGGCAAGGACGCCCAGTTTTCATCCGGAACCAAACTCACCCGAACCCAGATATTGGCTGCCATGGTAAACGCGCTTAAGCATTTGGATCTTAACGGCGACGGCATCAGAAACGCTCGGCAGTTTGAGCAGCGCCTTGTGGATGCGATAGAGCGCAGGCGTTTCAACGGCAAGCCGAACGACGGCATTTCAAGCGAAGAAGAGCAGGGCTAAGGAGCATCCAATGCCCAAGCGCGTGATTACCAAGCGAATCGGAGAGGTGCTGATCGAACGGGCAGTGATCACTCGCGATCAGCTCGATCTGGCCTTGGCCAAACAGAAAGAAGAGGGAGGCATCTTGGGGCAAATTCTCATTCAGCTGGGCTATGTGAATGAGACAGAGATCGCTCTAGCCCTGACAGCGCAGTATGGTTTTCCCTACCTTCCGTTGGAAAGCTATGAGATCGATAAGAGCGTGATGGCTACCGTTCCTGTGGCTATCGCCAAGCAATACTGCCTGATTCCCATTGACCGCATCGGCAACGCGCTCACGCTTGCGATGGCTGATCCTACCAACGTCAAAGCGATCGAAGACGTCGAAGCATTGACCCATTGCGTTGTCCAGACATTCGTCAGCACGCCTTCTGATATTCGCCGCGCCGTGGATAAGTACTATGGCACCACCCCTACTGGCGATGGAGGCTCTCCTAGCGCATCCGGGAGCAAGAGTTAACGAACCGAGGCATGGTGAGGGCGCATGGCCAGCTTGAAAGATCGCATTGTAGAAGTTTTGCTCTCGCGACAGCTGATCCGTAAGGAACAGCTGCAAGAGGTGCTCACCGCGCAGCAGGCAAGCGGCGGCGGCAGCCTGCAGAAAATACTCATCGAGCGTGGGCTTGTCAGCGAAGATGACCTAGTGGCCGCCATCAGCCAGGGGCTGGGTGTTCCATCGATCACGCTTTCGCGGCTAAAGCCCGATCCGCAGCTTAAGTCGCTCGTCTCGCGCGAATTCGCCATGCAGCACCAGCTGCTTCCTGTTTCCCGCATGGGGCAACGCCTCACGGTCGCCATGGCCGATCCGCTTAATATCTTTACGATCGACAACCTGGCGGCGATGACGGGTCTTTCGATCCAGCCTTTGGTCGCGACGCAGAAAGATATCATTGAGGCGATCGATCGCTACTACGGTACCGGTGTTGAAGAAACGCTGCGCGAGATCGTCCAGCAGACTGAGTTTGGAACAGTCGAGTTCGTTTCCGATGCCGACACTCAGCAGTCCGATACCAGCAGCCTGCTGAAGCAGGCCCAGGAAACGCCCGTCATCAAGTTCACCGATGCTATTTTAAAAGCTGGGGTGCGGCTGCGCGCTTCCGATATTTTCATCGAGCCGCGCGAACGCAGCATCCGGGTGCGGTACCGAGTGGACGGCATGCTGCAAGAGGGAACAGCGCCGCCCAAATCCCTACATAATGCGGTTGTCTCACGCCTCAAAGTCATGTCGGACCTGGACATAGCCGAGCGGCGCATCCCGCAAGATGGACATTTCAAGCTGGCCATGGGCGAGCGCGTCATTGATTTTCGCGTCAACGTTCTGCCGTCGATTTATGGCCCCAACGTGTGTATGCGCATCCAGGATAAAGGTGCTATCTCGCTCGACATCAACAAGCTTGGGTTCGCCGAGCAAGATCTTAACAAACTGCGCGCTTGTGCCGCGCGGCCGCACGGCATGCTGCTGGCCACAGGCCCAACGGGAACCGGAAAGACGACGACGCTGTATTCGCTCCTTAAGCTCATTGATTCGCCCGAAAAAAATATCGTGACGGTTGAAGATCCCGTCGAGTTTGAGCTTAAGGGAATCAATCAAGTCGGCGTGAAAGCCGATATCGGACTAACGTTCGCCGCTTCGCTACGGTCGATTCTGCGGCAAGACCCGGACGTGATCATGGTCGGTGAGATCCGCGACAGCGAAACGGCCGATATGGCGGTTAAATCCGCCCTAACGGGCCACCTCGTGCTGAGCACACTGCACACCAACAGCGCAGCAGGCACCGTGACGCGGTTGATCAATATGGGTGTGCAGCCGTTCTTGATCAACTCGAGCGTCTTGATTGTGATCGCGCAGCGGCTGGTACGCAAAGTATGCAAATCGTGCGCTGAAACGTACCGGCCGGAAGTCGAGGCAGCCAAGCGCCTTGGTTTATTGGATGACAAGGGCCAACCGCTCGAATTGCTGCGGCCGACGGGCTGCCACACGTGCCATCAGTCGGGCTACGCCGGCCGCGAAGTGATCGCGGAAGTGCTGCAATTCACGCCGTCGGTGCGCGAGCTGGTCATGAACAGCGCATCCGAGCATGAGATCGAGCAGGCCGCGCGCGACCAAGGCATGAAGACCTTGCGTGAACAGGGCTTGGCTAAGGCCGCGGCTAAGGTCACGAGCCTTGAGGAAGTTTTCAGGACCACGCTCGGCGATATGATTGAGTGATGAGAGACAATGTCCAGCTTTAAACAGCGCTTAGCTGATATTTTGGTCGCGCAGAAGCTCGCCACTCGCGAGCAGTTGAGCCCTTTGCTTGAGGAGTCATCGGCGAAAGGCAAGAATTTCGCGCGCCTGGTCTTAGAGAGCAAGCTGGTGAACGAGTCGGTGCTGTCTGAACTGCTTGCCCAGTCGCTGGGGCTTCCGCTGATCTCCGTGCTCAAGTACCGGATGGACCCCGAGGTTGCCCGTCTTATCCCCGAGCGTCTGGCGCGCCAGTATCAGGTCGTGCCTTTAGCCAAGCTGGGAGATCACCTGGTCGTTGCCATGGCTGATCCGATGAATATTTTTGCGATCGACGATCTTACGGCGCTGACGCAATTCAAGATCAATCCCGTACTGTCCCTTGAAACGGAGATCCGGCAGGTAATCGATAAGGCCTACGCCGTGCCCACGGTTGAGCTGCCTAGCGATAGCGATTCGGATGGAGAATCCAAAGTCGTTCAGGAGACCCCTTTTGAGGATATCCGCATCGACGAAGGCGCGACCGAAGGAGCGCCGGTTGTTCGCGCGATCAACCTCATCGTGGCTGAGGCGATTCGGCATCGCGCGTCCGACATTCATTTGGAGCCGATGCAAGAGCAGGTGCGCGTGCGCTACCGCGTGGATGGGCATTTGATCGAAGCGCATCGATTGCCCAAAACCATTCAAGGGGCGGTGGTGGCGCGCCTTAAAATTATGTCGGGTATGGATATTACCGAGTGGCGCTTACCGCAAGACGGCCGTTTCAAGGTTAGGCTGGACTCTCGCCAGGTGGATTTTCGCGTTTCGGTTCTTCCCATCAGCAACGGCGGCAAGGTCGTGCTGCGGGTGCTTGATAAATCGTCGCTGTCGATTGGGCTGGATCAATTGGGTTTTCTACCCGAATCCATCGCGCAGTTCAAGCGGGCCATCAAACGGCCGTACGGCATGATTCTCGTTACCGGCCCGACAGGCTCCGGAAAATCAACCACGCTGTATTCGGTCTTAACCGAGCTGAACCAACCTATGCGAAACCTGCTGACGATCGAAGACCCCGTCGAGTATCAGGTCGAGGGCATCACGCAGGTCCAGGCTAACCCGGAAGTGGGGCTTACGTTTGCCAGCGGGTTGCGCGCGCTCTTGCGGCAGAGCCCGGATGTGGTGATGATCGGAGAAATACGCGATTTTGAAACAGCCGATATCGCTATGAAGGCCAGCCTTACAGGGCAGATGGTGCTTTCTACGCTGCACACCAACGACGCGTCTTCAGCGGTGACCCGTCTTATCGACATGGGTGTTGAGCCGTTCTTGGTGGCATCGAGCGTGAGCTTGATTGAAGCACAGCGCCTGGTTCGAAAACTGTGCCAAAAGTGCCGCGAGCCCGTCACGCCTAATCCTGAGTTGCTGCGCGCGAGCGAATTCGAGCCGCCGCCGACAGCGACATTCTACAAGGCGGTTGGCTGCACGCATTGCCGGGGTAAGGGCTACCGCGGCCGGATCGGCATCGTCGAGGTGATCACCGTCGACGATCATATACGCGATCTGGTCATCCGCCGTGTTCAATCTTGGGAGATCAAAGAGTACGCCATAAAGAAGATGGGTATGGTTGCCTTGAGGGTGGATGGCTTAAAAAAAGCCGCGTTGGGGGTCACCACGCTGGAAGAGGTCCTGGCCGTTACGTCGGAGGAGTAAGCATGCCGAAATTCGTATTCGTGGTCAAAGATCGAAACGGCAAGACGCATTCCGGAACGCTCGATGCGGAAACCCGCAACGCGCTGCTAGAGCAATTGTGGAAGCAAGAGCTGACGGTTCTTTCCATCGAAGAGCAGACAAAAAGCTCCGAGACGCTTAACCGCTTGCGGGCCGGCCAGGGCAAGGTGCGCACATCGCACCTGGTTATTTTTTCGCGCCAGCTGGCTACGCTGGTTGAGGCGGGCGTTTCCATCGTGCCATCCTTGCAGATTCTGGCCGATCAAACATTGGATCGCCAGTTCAAGGGAATCATCAACAAAATGCATAACGATGTGGAGGCAGGCTCGAGCCTCTCTGAAGCCGCCGGACGGCACCCGAACGCGTTCAGCGATCTGTTCGTGAACCTGCTTCAGGCGGGTGAATCCTCAGGCCGGCTCGATGAGATCTTGGACAGGCTTGCGACCTATCAGGAAAAATCAGGCGAGTTGCAGCGCAAAGTCAAATCCGCCTTAATTTATCCCGCGTTCGTCACCGTTTTGGCGTTCGGCATCACGTCCTTTCTCATGATCGTTATCGTGCCCAAGTTTAAAGATATTTTTGCTTCTCTAGGCGGACAGCTTCCGCTTCCCACGCTGATGTTGCTCGGGTTGAGCGAAGCCATGAAGCGTTACTGGCCGCTCGGCTTGATCGCGATGATCGCCGCGGCAATTGGAATCAAGGTGCTCCTCAGCACCCCTACCGGACGGCTGCGTTTTGACCAGGTCACCTTAAAAGTTCCTGTTTTCGGCCCACTCATACAAAAGGTGGCCATCGCGCGGTTTTCGCGAACGCTGGCAACGCTCATTAAATCGGGCGTGCCGATTTTGGGGGCGCTCGATATCGTTGCCAAGACCGCCGGCAATAAGGTGATCGAACAGGCGGTGGTCGCGGCGCGCGCAAGTATCCGAGAAGGCGAGAATATTTCGGACCCGCTGGCGCAAAGCAAAGTTTTTCCGATCATGGTGACGCGCATGATCGCGGTTGGCGAAAAGACAGGCGAACTAGAAAAGATGCTCACCAAAGTTGCCGACTTCTACGAAAGCGAAGTCGACGCCGCCGTCAGCGGGCTGACGAGCTTGATCGAACCGCTCGTCATCGCCTTCTTGGGGGTGGTGATCGGAGGCATCGCGGTCACGCTGCTCTTACCGGTCTTCAGCATCACGAGTTTGGTAAAATGATCGTGCGTCAGCTTGACCCGCAGAACGCGCCGCCCTATGATTGCCTAGCGGCTTGCGCATTCCAAGAAAGACCACTAGCATGAAACGCTTGCGTTCACAAAAGACGGCGTACAATTTGCCGCGAGAACTCTACACTGCGCTGGGGCACCCGGTTTTTCGGGAATTCAATACCGCCTTTGCGCTGATGAGCCTTATTCCGCTCTTAATCACCGTCTATGTGCTGGCCGCGCGAGTCTTTACGATCCAGGTCTTCGAAGGGCACAATGGTTTATTGTTCTTCATCGCGATCATTATCGCGCTGTTGGGCTTTTTGGTGGGACGCAGCTTGCTGCAGCGGATCTTAGGGCAGCTCGTCGAAGCTAATCTGAAGCTAAAACAGTATGAAGCTATGAAATCCGCGTTCATCGCCAATATCGTGCATGACCTCAACTCGCCGCTTGCCGCGGTGCGGATGTCGCTTGAGAACCTTTCGGATGGGCTGCTGGGACCGATCAGCTCAGGGCAGAAAGAGGCTGTTCATAATTGCCAAGAGATTCTTGGCCGCATGAGCCGCGTGGGAACGGATCTGCTGGATGTAGCCGGCGTTGGCAAGACAAACGCAGATTTGCACCGTGAGGTTTTTGTCCTTCAAGAGTTGATCCGCGAAGCGCTGAAATTGCGTTCGGCTTATCTTGAAATGCGCGGCCTTACGCTACGCGCGAAATTACCGCCGCAGAGCGCTTTTTTCTTCGGAGACCGAGAAAAATTCCTGCAGGCGATCGGCAGCCTGATCGACCATGCGGTGTCTCGCAGCCCGCGCGAACACGCGGTGTCAGTTGAGCTTATTTCTGTTCCGGGAGAGCTGCGCCTGCTTGTTTCGCATGATGTCGATGCTGCGCCGCAAGAGAAGGCTATGGCTGCAGGCGTATCGCCACCCGCTGTCGAGGCGGATACTTCTTTTGGTTTGGATTTAGAGCTCGCCAAACAGATTATCGGGCTGCATCGCGGCCAGCTGTGGGTCGATAGCACCCCCGAGGGTTCTGTTCAGTTGGTCGTATCGTTGCCGGCTTTGGAAACACGCGAAAGCGCTAAAGCCTAACGGCCGATGGATGAGCTTTCTAAGACTTTGGTGGTTCCGTGCCAGCACGGTCTGCACATGCGGGTTGCCGCGCGCATCGTGTCGCTTGCGGTCGGCTTCGACGCCGACACGTTCTTTGCTTCGGGCTCACGCACAGCGAGCGCGAAGTCCATAATCGCATTGATGGAGCTGGGCGCTATACGCGGTGAGTTGGTGGTCATCAGCGCGCGGGGCAAGGATGCCGCCAAAGCGCTGCAAGCGATGACCGCATTATTCGATGAAGAGGCGGGCCATTGCCGCGCAGATTTGAATGAGGATCCGGATGAGTGAAAGGCGTCGCGGATGACCGGCTGGCTGGGAATGGTGGCGGCCATTGTTCTGCCGTTTTGGAATATTCCGCTGATCCTCACGATTCAGCGCCGGAAATCTTCCAAAGACATCAGCTTGTCCTGGGCGCTGGGCGTTTTTACGTGCCTGGTGTTGATGCTGCCATCGGGCTTAGAGTCGAGCGATCCGGTCTTTAAAGTATTCTGCATCGTCAACGTTGTGCTTTTTTCAGCGGTTGTCGTTCAAGTTTTTCGCTTTCGATGACCCTGTTTGCCCGCGTTCTATCCGCCCTATCGCCGGCGATTATCGTTTGCCTTTTAAGCAGCGCGCTCCATGCCGACCCGGATGTGCCCTCAACCGCCGGCCTTGCTCCCAGCCCGATTGATACGGCTTTCCTTGAAAAGCCTTGGAAAGATCAGCTCGAGCGCGAGTTTGAGGTAGGGCGGCATAACGTTTATTGGCGCCAGCGCAGCAGCAAGAGTGATGGCCTTTTTGCCGGTATGCGTTTTACAGCGCCTCTTGATCGCAAACGCGCTTGGTATCTGGCGAACGAATATTCAGATGTCGGCTTAAGCACCCCGGGCATCAAGTCGGTTCAGATAACCGAAAAAACGCCGACCTTTAAGGTTGTGCGGGTCGAAGCGGAGGTCTTGTGGATCTCGCTTGCACTTAATTTTGAAGTCGAGCAGCTGGCTCCTGAGATCGTTCGGTTTCGTCTGGTCGATTCCAAGATCGGACAATACTTCGGCTATTGCCGTTTTCAAGACGCGCCCGCTGAGGCAGCGGCCGCGCCAGGCGCGACTCAAATGGAATTCGCCACTTGGTTTAAATCAAGCAAGCCGATTCCCGGGGGGCTTGCGTTGCTGGCTGAGCGCATGGTGCTTTTGCGCGGCGCCAGATCTTTTTTGCGCCTGTGCGAAAAGGACGCTGCGCAAGCTCCGGCGACTGTCGGCAGTTTGTGATATGTCCGGTATTCATAGCAAGTGAATTGTCCGCTTTAAGCGGATACAGAATAGGACGTCAGGAGGTGGTGGATGACGTTTTATTCGGTGTCCGCAATGGA